>Ga0315332_10000172_pt1 | contig 25082 bp, 22 predicted proteins | sample M110034915metaG_FD_203455 | JGI IMG/M metagenome (GOLD analysis project Ga0315332, IMG submission 203455) | Ammonia-oxidizing marine archaeal communities from Monterey Bay, California, United States - M1 100m 34915 | ecosystem: Environmental > Aquatic > Marine > Intertidal zone | place: USA...
TTTTGGGGGGCGGGAATTGTGGGCCAGCTCGGGCGATAGCAGCCCGTCTCAGGCTGGTAAGGTCCATGATGGCATCTGCGGGAACTACGGTCGTCATTGCTTCGCGGTTTGGCGAGGGACCAAGCGTTACGGTGACCGTAGAATCTCCAATGACTTGCATGCGTCTTCCACGTACTTCCAATGCAGTGCCTTCGTCGATCCCAAGCCCAAATCGACCGGGGTGTTCTTTCACTGCTTTAAGTGATCGTGGTTGACGGTTTCTGGCCAGAAAGTGTTGGTCGATGATGCTGTAAGGCAGGAATCCAAATCCTGTTCCCATTTGGGGGTCACTTCTGCCGTTGGCAATCATGTTACGTGACATGATCGCAGCGCCGGCAGAGCTGCCGCCAATCACTCCACCACGCGTCAGCAGTGCATGCAGTTCAGTTTCTACAAGCGTGCCGACATAAGCATCTGACAAACGTGTTTGACTGCCACCCGATATCCAGACCGCTGATGCCGATTTCAAAGGGGCAACGAACGCCGGATCATTTGCTCTTTTGCGGTCCCGCGTGTGTAGGATCGTGATCGTAGATAGGGGGGCGTCTTGCCATGCCGCAGCATGGTCTTGGTCGGCGTCATCAGCAGTCAAGCTGGCGGTTGGGATAATGACCAAGTTGGCCTCGGACTTACCCGCTAATGCAAGGAAGCGATCCTTGATAATCGGGGCGGGTTTCCCACCGCCCGAAATGATCAACGACCCTTGGATGCCACGAGAATCTAGCACGCGAGGCACGTCTGGTGGGATCGGCGGAGGGTTCTGGCCCATCAAATTGGGGCAGAAATGGGAGGTGGGGCCGGCAACCCAGATTGCTAGGCACATCGAGAAAAGCAAGCTAAGGTTTGCCGCTCGCTTTGTCGGTTTCCAAATTCGGTTGGTGTGGCAGCAGGAATAGAGGATCAAAGTCGATTCCAAGTGGCAAGAGTCAAAAAAGGGTGAATGTTAGCTGACACATCCTACTCTCTTGAGTAACGCGGGAGGTTATTGATCGTCCTGTGATTGGGGGTTTATGGGGAGCGATTATGAGATCGAATCGAGAAAATTTGATCGTTTTGCAAGATTCTTGTACGGCTGCAAAGACTGACCGTCACTAACCAAATGGCGGGATGGTGTTGTGCCAGCCGTTTTTGAAATTTCCAAGTTGCCTGGATCTGTCTGATGAGACTGACACTGCGAACTCTGCTGGCCTATCTCGACAACACATTGGATCCCCAAGATGCGGAATTGCTGAAGAGTAAGCTGGCAGAAAGTGGCTTTGCAACGCAAATGGTACAGCGGATTCGCGGTTTGCTGACGCAAGCTGATCTGCCAGCGCCCTCACCGCTGGCACGCGGGCCAGTTGAGGAAGCGAATGTCATCTGTGAATACTTGGACAGTACGCTGCCGGTAGAGCAAGTGGCTGAGGTTGAGCGTGCTTGTCTTGATTCCGATCCGCACCTTGCTGAGGCCGCTGCCTGCCATCAAATTCTCACCATGGTGTTGGAAAATCCTGCGAGTGTACCGGTAGTGCTGCGTGATCGAATTTATCAATTACCTGGTGAACAGAGAGGTATTGAGAACAAGACTGGTAGTTTTTCTGCACTCGCCATTCCCGAACCCGTCAACAGCTTTGATGCCCCTTCGAGCCAAGTCTTATCGTCGGAGGTCCCACCCCCACCTCCGCAGGAGCCTGTGAGACCGGTCGGCGTGGGGGACTCGGGTGTGATGGCCGCCCCTGCAAGACTCCGACAACGAGAGTTGGCGGACGATCAGGCAGCGAAGCAGGGGCCCGCGATCGCTGGGTCTCGGCCAGTCAATCCTCAATCCCATAGCACCGTCTATGGTGGACAGATTCGCTCCTCACGAATCGCACCGTGGTTGGTCACGCTAGGCCTGACGGCAGTCCTGTTATACGCATTGACCCAGATCTTCCAGCCATTGATGGACTCAGATAAGACGGCAGGCATTGAAAATGCAAATGAACAAGCCAGCCCGTTGGCAAGTGAGGACGCAGATGCTGCTGGAAATGGTGATCCAAGCACTGGTCAACTGAATGCTGAGCCGAATCGTGGCAGCGATGTTGCGAAGAATGATGCTGGCGTTGAAGAGCCCAGTAATGAAGAGCCCAGTCGTTCTGCCGCGGGTGGAAGTGATGTCGCTAACGAATCGGCAGAGATACCTGCTGCTGAGGGAGAGCAAGCCACCTCGCCCGGTGACGAAGCAAATGACAGCGGTGATGCCAATGTTGGCAAGCCGGAGATGAATGGGGGTAAAGCTGTCGACGATAGCACATCACCTACCACGCCGAGTGAAGAAGACTCAGCCAGTGACCCTTCTCCTACGACTGCAACACCACCAGTACCGCAACCACCAGTACCGCAACCACCAGTACCGCAGCCACCAGTACCGCAGCCACCTAAGCCGAAACCAGCAGGAGTCGTCACTCCGTCTTCAGAAGAGATGGAGCAGGAGTCGCCTGACAAAAACGGCAACCCATCGCCTCTGGTAGCAAAGGTAATGAGCGACGGTACGTTGCTCGCTGTTGAAACTGAGGGGCAGTGGCAGCGTTTGGGAAAAGACGCAGAAGTCGGGGTGCAGCAGCCATTGGTTGTTAGCCCGGGGTTTCGTGCAAAGCTCGCAATCCCTGATGCAGAGATCACCCTTGTCGGACCGTGTTCGGTCATGTTGCTACCAGATGATGCAGGAAGTCTCGGGTTGCGTCTCGCTTCGGGGCGTATGCTGGTCTCAGCGGGAAGCCCTGAGTCTTCAGTTCAAATTCAACTTGGTGAGGAAAAGTGCAGGCTTCAGTTAGCAAGTCCTGACACCATCGCCGCTATTCAGTTGACCCACACACGCGAGGCGGGCCTTGATCCGTTGTTGGCAGAAAATCACGTAGCGGTTCGTCATTTGATTGCTGTTAATGGCAGCGTGACCGCTGAGATAGGAGGACTTTCCATTACGATTGAATCTGATAATCGGTGGGCTCAGGTCGGTGGGGGTGAGCCCAGCTTAGAACCACTCGATGCCGTTCCTGATTGGGCAATCGAGTTGGTCCCCAATGCTGATGTTCTTGCGACGACAGCACGACAGACCTTGTTAGCGATGCTTGATGACGCACCATCACTGGAAATCGGATTGCGAGAACTCTTGGCCTTCCGCCGTTCGGAAGTGGCTGACTTGGCTGCCAGAACATTACTCGTGCTGGGGAAATCGGATGTCTATTTTGGAGGAGCTGGTATCTTCAATGATTCAAAGCAGAGAGCGTATTGGCCGCAGCATTACGACGCCTTGCTTTCTCGAGTTAATAGTGGACCAGGGGCCGCGTCGGAGGTTCAGCAAGCGATCAAGAAAATGGATGCGGCAGCTGAAGTGCAGTTATTTCGGATGCTAACGGGGTACACCAATGAGCAACTGGAGGCTGGCAGTGATTTGCAGCTGTTGGAAAATCTTGATTCAGCAGACATGTCAGTTCGAGTGTTGGCGTTTGAAAACCTCCGCCGGATCACCGGCGTGACCTTCAACTATCGCGCTGAACACGACAGTAAGGCGAGAAGAGAGCAATACATGAAGAAGTGGCGAGTGCGGCAACGCAAAGGTGAAATTCGCTGGGAAGAGTAGTCTGTCAATCAGTCGTGTGAATGCTGGACGCAAGTGTTAGGGCATTAATCTACCTTCCCTTCCCCAGTTACCTACCGTTCACATAAGCTTGTCTCACGCAAACGAGCGTCGGGTCACACACGTATTTTTTGAAGGTTTGGCAGATGGCTGATTCAATTGTAATCTTTGGTGCTTCCGGAGATTTGACCAGTCGTAAATTGATTCCTGCGCTTTACCAGCTCTTTGTCAAAGGACGATTGCCAGAGGGGTCGAGAATCATCGGCGTTTCCAGAAGCGCCTTTGAGCACCAGCAGTGGCGAGATTCGTTGCGTGAAACGACGGCACAGTACGCTGATGATGCATTTGATGCTGCGAAATGGGCTGTGTTCAGTGAAAATATTTTTTACCAACGTGGCGATATCACGAGTCCAGATGACTTTGTTTCTCTCGGTAACTTTCTCGATTCCATCGAGCTAGACGAAGCGGGTGCACCGTGTGCTGAGTGCGGGCGAGTGTACTATCTGTCTACCATGCCGCAGTTGTACGAAACTGCCATTCGGAATTTGGGGAATGCGGGACTGTCCAATGATGCAAATGGTTTTCGACGCGTCATTATTGAAAAGCCGTTCGGTACTGATCTGAAAACTGCTCAAGCGTTGAACCATTCAATTCACAGCTCTTTTCGCGAAGATCAGATCTATCGAATCGATCATTATCTCGGTAAGGAAACGGTGCAGAATATTTTTGCGTTGCGTTTTGCCAACAGTATTTTCGAGCCAGTCTGGAATCGCAATTATGTTGACCATGTCCAAATTACGGTCGCAGAGGAGGTAGTGATCGGTCGACGAGGAGGGTATTACGATACGTCGGGAATTCTTCGAGACATGTTCCAAAATCACCTGTTGCAGCTAATGATGATCACTGCGATGGAACCACCTGCTAGTTATGACGCCGCTTTAGTGCGCGATGAGAAGGTGAAGGTTTTGCATGGGGTTCGCAAAATGACCGGCGGCGACTTTGCCTCCGATACAGTACGTGGGCAATATGTAGGCTACTTGGACGAAGAAGGGGTGCCCGCGGGTAGTTCGACTGAAACCTTCGCAGTTCTCAAGTTGTATTGTGATAATTGGCGATGGCAGGGCGTGCCCTTCTATCTGCGAAGCGGTAAAGGAATGTCATGCCGGACGACGCAAATTGTCATTCAGTTCAAACAAGTGCCCTACATTTTATTTGAAGATATGCCCAAAGCACCGATTGGAAATCGACTTGTCATTCAAGTGCAGCCGGCAGAGGGCATTCAGATGCATTTTGAAACCAAGGTTCCAGATTCGGAAATGAGAACGCGTACCAGCACACTCGATTTCAGTTTTCAGGGAACAAGTGGTGGAAAGTCGCTGCCTGATGCGTACCAGCGTCTGCTGCTTGACGCGCTCAATGGAGATGCCAGCTTGTTTGCTCGTAGTGATGAGGTGGAATTGGCCTGGGGGATCATTGATCCCATCATTGCCGCTTGGAAAAGTCCTGCCGCGCCTGCGTTGCATCACTATCAAACAGGCCTGTGGGGGCCGAATGAGGCGTCTGAGTGGATGCAGCAACAAGAACGTGAATGGTTCGATGTCTGTCCTGTGCTGCGTTAGCAAACAGTGCATGTCAGTAGTCAGTGGGGTGGGGGTGAAACGTTGCCTTCATGCAACGCGGTGACGGGCTTGTTGTGACTCGCGTTCGCACATTCCAAATGACATGTTATTGCTTGTGTGTTTGCGCGGTGATCGCGTTCGGTAATTGGGAGACAGCGTTTTGTCCTGGGCGAGGATTCTTGCGAAGAGGTTCTCTAGGAGGGGGGGCAGGCAGAACATGCTGCGGTCAGCGAAACCTGGAGTGTCAACTCGGGGTTAAACCGGAACGGGCAGACTGAGGCTGTTCAATGAATCGATTGCTTCCTATGCGGCAATGCTGTGAATGGTAACCAAACGCCGTTTTCCTGCACTCACGGCCTCGTGGACGGGCTACGTTCCGAAGTGGCGAGAGTGGTTTCATGTCTGTGTCGAATTTATGCACTAGATTGCTCATCAACTTAGGCTGTGCGATGCATCAATTTACTTCTGCTCGAGAAACTCTTTGTGTGTTCTCCGTGTTTTTTTCTGGCTTAGTGCTGGTTGGAGAGGGTAGCGTTGCACAGTCACCACTGCAGACCTCGTCACCACTGCAGATTCAGACGCCAAAGGATGGATGGTCTGCGGGACGCAATCCTGAAATTCTGCTGCGTTCACTACCTGTGCTGATTGCATTGGATTCCAACTCGGATGGTGTCATCTCGAAGTGGGAGATTGAGAATGCGAGTAGTTCGCTGCAGTCAATTGATAAAAATAGGGATGGTCAACTCACAAGTGATGAGCTGCGTCCTGATTTCGCTGCGATGACACGCCTAGCTGCTCAGGTTGGTACTCGTGGTGAATTGAAGAATTCGCCAGATGGTAGATCGGTTGTGCACGACGTTGACGATTCGCCAGTTGAAGATTCAGGCAAGCGTGAAGCTGAGATGCTCGCGAAACTCATGAAGATGGATGCGGATCGAGATGGCAAACTCAGCATGAAAGAACTTCCTGAGCGTTTGCAAGGATTCTTTGAATCGGCAGATCAGAACGAAGATGGATTTGCAACGCGGGGCGAGTTGGGAATCGTTACAGCAAGAGTTGCTCGCTCGATTGGAAAGAATGCATCCGCTAGGCTTGGAGGTGCGGCGGCAGGCGGGCAGCCACGGGATCCCAGGGAAGTCGTCGGCCGCATGTTTGAGCAGCGAGATGTCAACAAGGATGGAAAACTGAGTCCATCTGAAATGCCGGAACAGATGGCAGGACGCTTGCAGCAGATTGATGCTGACAAAGATGGTTTTGTGTCGAGGCAAGAAATGGAGGTCCTGATTGCACGGTTCGGCAATCGAAGCTCCCGGCAAAAAGGAAACGCAGGGACTAAGGCTGGATTTAATTCGAAGGCGTCAGGTAATCAGCAGGCTGGTGGGCAAGTACCCAAGCGGCCGAAATCAGAGTAGGTGCCGTCTGCACACAAAACTGGTGAAGCACTTCCACAGCAGAATTCGTCGCCCAAAAGTGCCATTGCAGCAGCGGTCTTAGTAACGCATGTGTGAGGCGTCAGGTAGCGAGCTTACTTGCCGTGGCTCAATCAGATGCGAGTGTGTCATTTGTGCGTTTGAGTCTGTGCGGAGGAGACCTCATTGTCAGAGAGTGCGCCGCGGGTGGCGTCCGTTGAGTCACTGATGCTTTGTGGCAAAGTGTTGAACGCGCCTTCGCTGCGGATCGGGATGGGCTTGCTGAACGACGTGGAGGCATGATTCTGTTCCTCGTTGTTCTCCGCTTGCTCATCTGGTAAAGGCGATCCTGGACTAAGGTTCCCCAAGGTTCCTGGTGGTAATAATTCCGGAGCCATTTTCGATTGCTCGGAGGATTTGCCGGATTCCGGTTTTTGTGTCTTTGGGCTGAGGTCGATGATTCTTGTTTGAGGTTCGTTAAGCACCTTATTGTTCAGACGCTCGTTTGTTGAGTCACTACCACCAAACTCCGGTGTGTCCGGTCCGCGGTCCAGATGCGGATTGAGCGTAACTTCTAGTTGTTCAGAAGCCCAGTTTCTCCAGTCTGGCCGTGTTTCAATCAGCATCAAGTCTTGTAGCTGTGCGACGACATCAGGCCCGTTCTCACCAAGCCTGCGTCTTAAGCGAACGAGATTGCCCAGGAAGTGCGGTTCAGTTGGATCAAGTTCGACTGCTTGCCAGTAGAGTTCGAGTGCTCGATTCTTCCGACCTGCTTTCTCCAACGCTAATCCCAAATTGTAATAGACCGCGGGATCTGAAGGCATCAATTCCCTTGCGCGTTCAAACGAAAGAACAGCTGGATAGAGTTTGCCGTCATCGAACTGCAATAGTCCCAAGTTGTTATGTGCGGGGCCGTACTGGGGATCTGCTCTGATTGCCGAGAGTAGTTTTTCTGCTGCATACTCTGGCTTGCCAGCTTCCAACGCATTAACCCCAGCCAATGTCAAGCGTTGAGCTTTGGCAGGATTCCGGCTCGATTCAATTCTTATCAGCGAATCTTGTTGATCATTGAATGCGGCGCAACCAACCATTCCCACCAGCAGTGAAGCGGTGGTGAGTGCTAAAAAGGCGGTGAGTCTAGCCCTCATCCGTGAATCGCCAGAAGGATGTTACGACGGAAAACGTTGGGTATTTGAGTCTGGTCACCGTGAATCTGCGTACGATTGGTGAGCTACTCTATTCCTGTTGACTTGTCGGGGAAAAGAACATTTGGGTCAATACCAAAGTTGCCTTCCACATCTCAGGACCCGTTTGCTGCGTGCCAACTCTCGGCTCGGTGAGCGTCAAGTCTCGGACTAAAGTGCCAGAATCCTCGTCTCTCAGATTTTCACAGAAAGCAATGATTTGCGTCAGGCTCGCCGGAGCAAGGTCAATCGTCGTGGAACGAAGTTCAAAATCCGATCGGTCAATTCTCTGAGGTGCAGTTGGCTCTTCACGCAGCAAGGTAGATTCTGGAAGGCCGGCCGCAGACCGTGCTGCTGAAATTCGGTTGGTGACTTCGGCCGGTGAGTCGAGACGCAATGCGGCGACCTTGGGTACATTTTTTAAGTGATTGATATCATTTAGCATCGTGCGGATCGAATCCAAGTCTTGGACTGATTGGTTCATGCGTCTCTGTTTCGATCGCGTTCCCATCAAACCAATGATTGCGTAAATTCCCATAAAGACGAGAGCAACGGCAATCAGGCGTCGCTGACGTTTCGGATTCTTTCCTGTCATCTCGCATCGACCTCCGGTGTTTCGGTTTGGGGGCGTGTCATACGAGCGGCGTTGTTAGAGGTAGGTATGTTTGGTTTACCGATGGAAGGTTTGCCCTGTTCAGCTCTGGACAAGACGGCTGACCCTTCGCCAGCTTGGTTCGCGCTTGCAGAAACGTTTTTACGCCACTTTGCTTGAATCGTGGACTCGAACGTCTTGGCGTCTTTTTGTGCCGTCGCTGGCTGAGAAACGTCGAAGCCACCTTGGGACAACGCTTCTGCAACGATGCCTGCTTCCACGAAGTGTTGGACTTGAAATGTAAGATTCAAATCCCCATTGCGGATATCGATTGAGCTGACTCGTACCCGAATTTCTGTCGGCAAAGATGCCAAGAGCACACGCATCACTTCAGTTGCTGAATTGGGAGCTGCGATCTGCTGGGTCGCATTTCTGGATCCCATGATTCGCGAGTGTTCGCTGCGAACTCGTCGTAGGAGCGAGGCTGGTACTCGGGTGTTAGGAAATGATTCTCTGAAGGCCGCTGATTGAGCTAATTGGTTTTCAGCGATTTTGTTTTCAATTCTTGTCGTCCGCCACCAGCTGCCAAAGATCATTGTGATCAGGCAGGCGGCAACTGCAAATCCTAACCACGAAAGTTGTCGGCTGATGAGCCGCAGCGGATCTTCAGACGCGAGGTCATCGCGTCGCAGATTAAACGGAATAGAGGCCGGCTTGGATAGTGCTTTACTAGCGCCCTCAAGGTAATGTGTGACCAACGAGTCTGGTTCGATTTGAATCGACCCTACATTGTCCCGGATAAGTGCACACTGTGCTTCAGTGCAATCGACAACGAGGATCTGGTTGGGTTTGGGAAGATCCAAGAATTTGTGTCTTTCCAGGCTTGCCACTTCAAAGTTGGTGTACTTCCATGAAGAAATGTGATCTTCGGCAAGCGTAATCAAGTCAGCATGATCGCCATGACCGAGCATGAGGCTGCTAATTCCCGAGAAAGAATGCTTTTCATGGAGTGATGCAATGGCAAGGATCGCACTGGGAATGATGTTGGTGACTGGAATGTCTTCGGATTCCAGCTTGTCAGCAAGCGGTTTCCAGTCATTCACTTCGACCGCAATCGCAGAAACAGAACGTCCCCGCTCCGTTTGAGTCTCGTGAACGACAGCAGGTGGCACAGAAAAATCAGCTGCCATGGATTCAGCGTCGATGGGCAGATGATTCTCAAGTTCGTAAATCAGCGAGTGACGATCTCGAGTGTCAATTTCAGGGGGTAAGTTTAGGGACGAGAAAAAACATGAATCGGATGCCGGGGCAATGATGCATCCTGTATGCACACCTTTCGATTTTGCCAGTAATTCTTTGACAGTCGCGACAATTTCAGCATTCTCTGATGCTTTGGGTAGTATGCGGAAATCATTGGCGACATGAATACGCCACTCATGCTCACCTTCTATAATCAAGCTGCCGCGAAAACTCATTTCAAGCCTCGCTTTCGGTTGGTGCGATTTCCGTTCGTACTCTTGTTCTTCTTCTGCTTTCGGTCGAGACTCAAAGTGGCTGTTTTGCCCTTATGTTTGAGTGTTACCTGCTCGGATTCGATGCTCGTGATTACTAGCCCATCAGGGGCTAGTTCCAATGTTTCACCAACTCCTTTTACATCGAATTCACCATTCGCATCAGCGATAATGGCAAGGCTGTTGTTTGGTTCAATGATTGTTCCGACGAGGCTTAAATCGAGTTTGGGGCCAACTTTGGGACGGGGGACTACTGGAGGTTTCGGTTGGGGTGGTGAGGCGGGGGGGGGCTCAGGATCGTAGAGTGGTCCGCGTAATTGTCTCGCGGTCATCGTCGTCGGGATGGTGAGTTCAGGCACGCGAGAGACGTCTGGCGTTGTAACTTGACCAAGCTGAACGCTTGGTGACTGTGGCGAGGATTCATCGACAGTTGAAACTGACCAGAGAACGATGGCAGCAGAAAACAACAACAAACAAGCTGTTGCTATCGTTAGGTAGTGCCGTTGTCGTTGCAGTTCCATATCGGAATCGGGTTGGTTAAAGAGAAAAACGCTGTTGTTGTACGACACCATCTGCATCGCGTTTCATCACGGTGAATGTTCTTAGCGGGGGCCCAGTTCGTGAGTGTGCATCGATCCAAATCGAGAAGTTTGTACTGGTTTCTGAGAAAATTGTTTGTAATAGACGCTGTCTCTGTTGGTCGCTCACTTCGCGACTCAAAAGAGTTGATAGTGATGCGGTAGGACTTGCCCTGTATCGTTGCAAAACTCGCCTTGCTTTTCCATCCTGCACAACAACACTGGCCAACGCCAAGATTGCTTCGTCGGAGGCTCTGCGAAAATTGAGTTGTCCACTTCCCCAACAGGTCAAGTTTGTTGTGCTTGCTTGCAATGAAGGCTGACTTCCCTCACCCTTGCCCAGAGTCGCTAGATCAAACACTTCTCCCCAGCTCCGAAACGCATCTGGCACATCTTCTACAGCTTCGTTTTCCTCGTCATCCGAGACGGAGACACGCTTCTTCTCCCTCGATATCTGCATTGGTTCCACTGCGGGAATCAGGCGTGTTGCGAGGGTCACGTTGGATCCAGCGACCCGACTGATACTATCTTCTGTTTTCTTCAAACCCATGTGGTGGTAAAGCGTGTTCAAAGGTAGTTTGGCATCCTCATCCGCGAGAAGTAGATCAAAGGTGACTCCACCGAGAACGACCTTACTTCGAATCACTGGCGTCGTGTCATTGCCCTGGCGTTCGTTTTTTTCTTCGTGTCGTTCGAAGATACGTCCAGCATTCGCCAGTAAAGTTCTTTGCAGGCTCAATGAGCCCCAGCGTTTTTGCAGCATTCGTTCCTGGTCCGCAGCCTTCAGTCCCATACTCAGACTTTGACGTGCAAGCAAGCTGAGGCATGTGATGATAAGAATAGAAACAGCGATTACCGTTATCAGAACATAACCGGAACGTGGTTTTCGTTTTTGCCCCGGGGCGCGATTTACTTGAATGGTCGCTGAGACGTTCTTTGGTCCTGAGTTAATTTTCATGATGCTGGACAATCTCCCTCCAGATAATCGTGCCATCATCACTTCGGACAGTGATTCGAAGGGATTCAGGAATTTCAGGAAGCCCGCCTGTCTCGGCCAACGGCAAATTTTCGTCGTCGGCTTCACGGAAGGAGAGTGGCTCGATTGAAATTGCTCCAAAATCGATCCACAGTGGTTCCCATGGACCACCGTCGGATTTTCTCGCCAGCATCCGCCTGTTGTTCACTTTGCGTAGAGCGTACCGAACACGTCCAGCACGTAGTGAGGTGCTGCGACTGGCATTGTCACGGGCCAAGAAGCCATGCAGCGTGATTCCATCGGGGGTGATCTGCATGCCTCTCGCGTTTTGCAGGTCGATTCTTAGGTTTTGAGCTAACGTGACGGAAGAAGCTTGCTGCGTTGCGTTTCTCTTCAGCTGTTGTGTTTGTTTCAGTGTTGACCAAACAATCCCGAGAATCGCGGTCATCATTATCGAAGTCAGGACAGCCGAGGCGACCAGTTCAATCAAAGTAAATCCAGCTTGCTGCTGTCGATTTTTCATGGATCGATAGCCTTCACCACGCTGGTTGATGCAAGCAGATTCAGCGTGCCTTCGTTTTCCCGCTCGAGGATTTGCAGCTTGATGATTTGCATGGCGATGGGGGCGCGGAGTGTTTCCGCAGTCACACTTGTTCGCCAAGACCACGTTGGATGTTCTTGAATGGGGCCACTCGACGCAGGAGGGATCCCGGTGCGACTCGCGGACATGCGGTTCAATAGGTCATCTGCGATTTGCACGGCAGCAATTTTGGACCGTGCCAGACGGATCTGTTTTTGATGCTTTGAGAATGCCAGTAAAGATGAAACAATGATCGTCGCTAGCAGAGTCAAGCCAACGACTACTTCAACCAGCGTGAAGCCATATCTTTGTCTAGAGCGAAAGGATTTCATCAACCTCGCCCACTTCTTTGGTTTGAATGATTTGACCGCTGGTTCCCAGAACAATGATCCATCGGCTGTGTGAGCCTTGCACCACTTTCATTGCGTAAGTAGGAGAGATTCCGTATGCGTTGTATTGGATGTCAAAATCAGTGGTTGGAATTGTCTGCTGTCGAAACTTGGTTTCCCCGATGCGTATGCCGGTTGGTAATTTGAAGGATCGAGTATTTGGATCTACTGAGGTTCCAACCCGCAGCACATTTGTCAGGCTTGCAACGGATGTACGAACCGTTTGTCGCTGAGTGCTTGCCTGTCGTCGTGCGTGGGCGTCTACACGTCCGATGATTTCCATTGCCTGGGTGAATCTGTAATCGCCAACTCTGCTTGCCAACGATGTCATCGCAATCGTAGCCAACAGGCCTAGAATCGCGAAAACAATCATTAGCTCCAGAAGCGTGAATCCTTGCCTGCGTTCATTGACGCCCATCTTCGCCACCCAGAGATTCACTTGTGAAATCCAGATTCTCACCTTCGCCACCCTCGCGTCCATCAGCGCCCAAGCAGATGATTTCGTAGGGTTCAGAGGATCCAGGGCTTACATATTCGTATGGATTTTTCCAAGGGTCGAGAGGAGCTTTGTTTAGAAAACCGTCTGGCCAAGAATCGGTTGGCGCCAACAAGATTTTGATGCCTTCGTCGGTTGTTGGGTAACGACTTTGATCTGCATAAAAAGTTTCTACTGCTTTGACGATGTTAGCAATTTCCGTCTTGGCTGCATTTTGTTTGGATGAAATAAGGTAGCCGCGGGTTCGAACCGCTACCAATCCGGCAAGCATGCCCAAGATGACCATCACCACGATCAGTTCCACCAGGGAAAAAGCCTGCCGCTGATTTGTCTTGTAGGTAGACGCGTGTTTACATGACATTTCCCGCCTCCAGAATAGGAAGGATCGTTGCTAATAAAAGGAAGCCGACCGCAGCGGCCAGGACAAGGATTAATGCGGGTTCCAGTAGTGCCGTGAGCCGTGCGGATGCAGTGGCTACTTGCTCATCATAATCATCTGCTAGTTGGAAAAGCATCTCATCCAGCTTACCAGACTCCTGTCCTACCGAAAAAACTCGTACTGCCAGTGGGGGAAAAGCACCATCCTTGGCTAACGCATCAGAAACATCTTCCCCCGCCGCGATACGTTCTCCAAACTGTTTCAAGGCACTTTTGAATACACGATTCGAGGTTGAACGCTCTGCCAGTTCTACGGCTTTGGTCAATTCGATACCGCTTCGCGAAAGAGTCGCAATGATCATTGCAATTCGAGAAACCCCCTGTTTGACCGTCATGGGTCCCAGAATGGGCAACTTTAGCAGCTTTTGATGCCAGTAAAGTTGCCCCCACTCAGTGCGAAGGATCGAAATCACGCTCAATAGGATCCCAATCACCAATGCGGCAAGCAGCCAACCGTAATCGAGAAGTAGATTGCTAAGGTACTTTGCAATTTGAGTGGGCCACGGTAGGACCTCCATTGTCTCTTCAAGATTCTCCAACAGTGGGGGCAAGACGGACGTCATCAGAAATATGGCAGCTGCCGTTCCGAAGCAAGCGAGGAACAAGGGATAGACCAAGGCTGTGGTTACGGAATTTCGAAGTGTTAATTGCTTGCGTTTGAATTGTGCCAGTTGTTGAAGAACAGCGTCCAGAGTTCCCGAGTTCTCACCCACTTCGACCATGTGAATCGAGGCAGGATCGAACAGCCTTGGTTGTTCAGCCAGAGCACCAGCCAGCGACGAGCCTGATGCAACTCGATCACGAACCTTCAGCATCGCGACACGGAACGGACCTCGGTTTTGTTCAGCCACCGTGTCCAGTGCATCAAGAATGGGGATGCCTGCATGCAGCATCATGGCCATTTCATGAATCGCCGTTGCCCATGGAACCTGAACTGAACGCAGCGGAAGTGATAAGGAAGCTTTCTTGGTTCTTGAGGTTGTGTGTGCTTCATCGATTTTTTTTACACGAACACCCTCCCCTCGCAGTTGATCACGAGCCTGGCGGGGGGTATCCGCTGAGATCGTGCCGCGAACAACGGTGGAGTCCGATTTGACCCCTGTGTAGTGAAATACTGCCATCTAAAGAGAATAACGTTGTGATCGATTAATTGCTAAGGTCGGTGTCTGCACGTGTTGGTTTCTCGAATGAATTCACCCCCTGCGGAGTCAGCTGTGAAGCAAAGGATCGGGGCATTGAGGGTTAGAGTGTTGTTACTCTCATCACCTCATCGAGAGTGGTTACTCCCTGATGCACTTTCAGTAAGCCATCGGTGGCGAGCAAGTGCATGCCCGCCTGCATTCCTGCCTCGCGAATTTGTGATGCGTTGCCACGCGATTGTACGAGTTCCCGGCACTTGTCATCCATGACTAGCAACTCAAAAAGGCCAACTCGACCGCGGAAACCAGTGCCTCTGCATAATTCGCAACCCACGGGCGTGAATGCACCTGGAAGCTCTGCAAGTACGATGCCCTGTTCCTTGAGGAGTGCCGATGGCGGTGCCGCAAGTGAGGTGGTGCTGGCTGGATCAGGCTGTTTGCATGCGGTGCACAGACGGCGGACAAGTCGCTGAGCGAGTGACGCGACTAACGAACTGCTTACTAGATAAGGCTCAATACCCAAATCCAACAATCTGGTCACAGCACTCGCTGCATCGTTGGTGTGCAGGGTGCTGAAAACGAGATGGCCTGTCAGGGACGCCTGGATGGCCATGACAGCTGTCTCTCCATCACGAACTTCACCAACCATGATGATGTCAGGGTCCTGACGCAGAACGCTGCGCATACCTGATGCAAAAGTCATTCCCTTTTTTTCATTGATTTGGGTTTGGCTGATACCGTCCAGTTGGTATTCGATTGGGTCTTCGAGGGTCAGCACGTTCAGATCCACCGAGTCTATTTCCTGCAGTGCACCATAAAGTGTCGTGCTTTTGCCACTTCCTGTCGGTCCCGTCACCAGAATCATTCCATGATCACGCTGGATCAATTGACGAAACGCCTGAAGGTAATGAGGTGGCATCCCCAGTTCACCAAGCGTGTACAGTCGGGCGCTTTTGTCAAGCAACCGGATCACAATGCGCTCATTGTGACTCGTCGGTAGAGAAGCAATCCGCAAGTCAACATTGCGATCGCCCAGTTGGACCGTTGCTCGTCCATCTTGAGGAAGGCGTTTTTCAGCGATGTTCATTCGCCCCAGCACCTTGACCCTCGTCAAAACTTCTTCCTGAACCGCCTTTGGTATTTCAAAGCTGTCAAAAAGTACCCCGTCGATTCTTTGCCGAACAACAACCCTGTCTTCGTAAGGCTGGATGTGCACATCTGATGCACCTGCTTTGACTGCGTCAAAGAGCAGATGGTTGACGAGTCGAATGATGGGGGCACGCCCTTCAGTGTCAAGTAGGTCCTCTCGGCTTGCCAATGCACTGACGTCACGCAAAAGCGATTCCTCGTCCATGGTGTCGATCACTTGCTGCGCTTGACTCGATCGGTCAGCGTAGGCCAAGTTGATCGCTTTGAGGATGGCGTGTTCGGATGACAGTAAAGGTTCAGTGTCGGTTTTGCATGCGCGACCGATGGTGTCAATGTGATCGTAGCCATTGCGATCACACACTGCGACCACGATGCCAGACTCGTGTTCGAATCCTAGGACTCGATGCATTCGGGCATATGCGATACCAAAGCGTTTTAGAAAATCGACTGAGGGGTGCAAATGGGACAAGTCTTGCAGTGGCTTTCCCCCTAGCCCGTTGCTGAGTTGGGCGTTCTGATCGCGAAAGTGATCCGTATCATGGCCCGTGCCAATTTGGATTACCCTTGACTGATTGTTCGCAAGCGCCTTGGGAGCGGTGGAATCCTTCAGGTTGGATTCTGTGTGATCACCGGTGTCAGGTGAGATTGGATCTTCAGGCACCCTTATTCCTGCAGTGTGCTTTCCACTGGTTGCATTGCCCGCATCGGCTCTGCCATCGGGTATCGCCCGCTGTAGGGCAGGGCTCGGTGTTGAGTCGGCGGATTTACGCATGGGATCAACATGGGGCGGCTGACGGGATCGTTGGCAGGAATCTCCATTTCCCTGATATCGTTACTTGATAAGTATTGCAGATCTCGGAACTGAGAGTCGCGAAGAATTTTTGGGCGAATGAACAGAAAAAACGAGGTGCACTTGTCTTCAGTTGACGTTTTACTGGTCAATTCACGCAACACTGGGATCTTTTCGATCCATGGTACACCCGAAAATGACTCCGATGCGAAGCCGCGTTTCAGCCCGCCAACCACGACAGTTTTCCCATCTGGAATGGTAACGACGCTCCCTACCCGATCAATTTTTCTTTGTGGAGGAAGCAACCCAGGATTGTCACCCCCTGTGGAAATTTGCTCGCCTTCAAAGGAACTGAATTCCACATCAAATTCGAGCTGCAGATGGTCGTCTTCGTTGATGTGCGGGGTGACGGTAATGATCGTGCCTGCTTGTTGATTGCCACCCAAACTTTGTGACCCAACCGTGTTGATCACGTTCACACTGTTGAACGGAAAACTTTCGACACTTTCAAGCGTACCCGTTTGGTTGTCGTTGACAAGAATCTTGGGTGACGCGAGTACTCGGCCTCGATTGTGGCTTGATATGGCACTCACGATCACGTCTGCAACCTCGGGGTCTAGCAACACCCCGTTGAAACCGGCAAAGCCCTTGGGGGTTAGCATGCCGGTTGATGCATCGACCTCACTGAGACCAAATGAATTGAACTTGAAGAGTTTTGTGTCGCCGGTTCGGTCACCCATGGACACCTCGACGCCGAGTGAGAAATTTCCACTGGTGTTGACTGCTACAATTTCGGCTTCGATCATCACTTGGGGACGCCGCTGATCCAGCGATTTGATCAGCTTTTCGTAAAGACCCTGGACATTTGATGGCGCATAAACAATCAAACTGTTAGTTGCGACATCCGCGGAAACTCGGGCTCCACCGGGGAGTGACGCAACCTGGCCACCATTAAAGCTAGCTGTTTCAACAGAATTAAATTCCATGCCGCCGCCGATCAGTGGTCGCAAAGCTGCGTTGTCGTTCTGCGATGCCGTGGTCGGAAAGTTATCGGTGTTGCCGTCGTTGAAGGGCATGCGAATATCACGACCACCCGTTTGCCCGCGATAAACTGGAAAGGCACCTCCAAAAGCTGATTGGCGATTCCCACCGCTCATTCCAAATGCTGGAGCCAGACCTGTGAAGCCATTTCCTTCTGAGGCAATGGTTGTGTCAAATCCACTTGCTTGCGAGACTTGGCCGCTGCCGGCGGCTTGTTGCAAAGCAAGTAGTGAATAAAGCACTTCGACCGCTTTGGCGTTTTTTAGCTTGTAAAACTGGATCGGGCTCTCGTTGGAATCGACGGGTTGGTCCAATTCGCGGATCAACATTTCAACCTGTTGCTGAATTTCTGGAGCCGCCCGCACGATCAACAAATTACCATCGGGATCGACTGTGGTTTCGATAGCACTTTCAGCATCAGCTTGGCTGACCAAACCCAGAACTAGTTTTCGGACCCGATCCGCTGCAATGTGGCGCAAACGGTAAACGCGGGTCTGAAAACCCATCCCTGTATCTAGTTGCTTTAACAATTGCAGGACTCGAGTGACCTCGCTCGAGTCACCAGCGACCACGATTCGACGGTCAGAACTGTCATTGAACAGCTTCACATTTTGATTGCCTTTGCCGTCAGCTGACTTGAGGATCAAAGCCTCTGCCTGTTGGATCAATACACCGGGGTTACGGTGCTTCACTTCATAAAAATCAATCGTCGCCTGTCCAGCAGGAGCATCGATCAACTTCAGCAGCTCCACAATCGTTTGTACATTTTGAGCGTAGTCTGTCACGATGATCAGGCGGTTTTCTGGCAGCACCAGAAAATTTGCTCCCTTGGAAAGAAAAGGCCGCAACGATTGAGCCATGTTCGTGATGTTTGCGTTCTTGATTGGGATCACCTGCGTGACCGGAGCAGCAGGCCCGTCTTTGGCGAGGACTTCGGTTGAGTCGCCAGCAGTGGCATAGGGAACCATGTCGGCAAAATCGACAATCCGCTTCCAGCCAGCGACATCCGAGTCAACAACAGCCAGGTTCTCGCCTTTCAGTAGGCTGCCAAGCAAAGCAGGCAGTGCACTTTTGGGAAGTTTGGCGGGAGTGTAGATGGTGACCTGCCGGTTGGCGAGATTCGCGCTGTATAGAAAACGCTCATCCATTTGTTTCGATACGGCTTCAACCAGACGCGGCAAACTCACTGTGCCGGTCAAATTCAGTTCTACCAGCGATTCATCATTGTTCTGACCACTCGCTGTTTGCGGTTCTAAAGCGTAGCAGCAGACGATCAAAAGCAGCGTTGCCAAGTGGAAACGCAGGGAGCGTCGGTTATGTTGGCAGAAGTAAAGCAACGGATGCTTCCATGGTCATCGGTGAAGCATTGTTTTGAATGGTATTAATGGTGATCGACCATCAAAACACCGCTTGCGGACTTGGGGGTGTTTCTGTGATTGCAGAATTTTGGCACGCGCCTGAACACCTGACCCGTGAGGGACGCTATGAAAAGCAGCCTATAGACGTCAACGTTGCTTTCTTAGTCAGCAGACCGCTAGCTACCCCGTTTCCCGTTTCACACACTCGTTTACAGTTTCACGCAATTCAAATGATCTCATTTCACCTGTATCTTTATGGGGCTGGCAAAGGACCGTTGGCAGCCAGCTTTGAAACAGTCGAGTCACGCTTAAAGCAGCTGGATACGCTCTATTTCGAGCCAGATGGTTCTTTTGTACTCAGTCGCGAAACGGGGCGCGAGCAAGTCTTTGGCATGCTTTACGATGCGGCAGGACAGCTGCAGTACTGCGATTTGCGTGGAAACTGTGGGATCAAAACGTGGGAGGTGGTCCGCACTGCAATTTTGGGCGACGAAGTCGCCGAACATGAGGTCTTGTTGCTGCCAGCTCAGGAATTGCAAGATTTGCAAAGCTTTGAAAGCTGTCTCAGAAAGAGCGCAGGCAACTGAGGCTGAGAAATGGCCGAAAAGCCTTTTTGAAAGAATTTATGCGGCTTAATAGCGGTTTCGACGCGTACAATAAGGAATCGATCGTGTCGATTCTGCCGATTGGCACGCTGGTTGCTCCGTAAGGACATTCAGCAAAGCCAATGTGGCTGAGTAGCAAGATGCCCCACTTTAGGGCGAGTTCTTTCAGGAGGAATCCTATCATGTTGACATTAACGAACCAAAACAGCGTCTCGGAACGAACCGCAGTGACTCAAAATGAGACGCTTCCCTCGGATGCCGAAATCTCACGCCGCGTGATGCGTATCAGGTCCGGTTGGAGCGTAGGTGAGAAAGTTCGCCGTCGCCGGGAAGCAGAAGAGCGATTCGCAGATCTGATGGACAAATTGGTGGGTGATACCGCTGCCTAGGATCTGAGTTTGGCGAGCGGAAGATTGATTTGGGACGTGCGACAGAGGCTTATGTTTGCTACCTGTCGTTCACGCGTCTAGGCTTTCGCCGCCATTGGGCTCAGCGTTGAGGGCTTCGCCAGCCACGGCTTGTCGGTAACGACAGGCTTCGATGAACGACTCAAGCAACACGAATGCCGCGATCGCGTCGACGCGCTGTTTTTTCTTCGCTCTGGTGAAATTTCCGCCGATCCGTCGATTTGCGTCCGCTGTGGTAAATCGCTCATCGAACATTCGTACTGGCAGCAAAGTCTCCGCAGCTAACCACTTTGCAAATTCTCTTGCTTCCTTGCTTTTCTCGCTTTCCCCACCATCGCAGTGAATGGGAAGGCCGACGACGATACCCACGATTCTCTCTGACTTGACCAGAGATCGAAAGTAATCGCCGTCGTTTCGCCAGTTCGTTGCTGGATACACCTCAAGTGGGCTGGCTAGGATCCTGTCCGGGTCGCAGACGGCAATTCCAATGCGTACCGTGCCGTAGTCAAATGCAGCAACCCGGCCAGAGGTCGGGAACTGGTCATCTGCTTGGTTAGGCTCCGCGGAACTCATGAACAATTCCTGGCAAGGTCTCTAAATTCAATGTGCCGAGAACTTACCCAGCGCGGCGTTGGATCACAAGCCTTTGCTTTTCGCATGACCGACCTTCCGCATGACAGTCTGGGAGAACGTTTGGGCTGAATCGTAAGACTGATTTGATTGCTCGTACCAGCATGCGTCTGAATACCAGCCGACCCATCACCTTTCAAGAAGATTGGTTTCGTTTCAGCATAAAGGCATCCCGTGGTCTTGGTCTGAAATCAGTCATCATCGTTGGTTTGCTGCGACCGCACGGTTGCCGTTAATTGCGAACGGGGGTTCGAAAGTTCGAACCTCATGACACGAGCCAGTTGCTGGGACAGAGCGACTAGGCTTCCCACTTCCAGTGAATCAATTCCTTCGATGCGACTCTTTACGTGAATACGATCAAGTGAATCGGGTAGTTGCTGGTAGGCTTGTAAATACCAGTGCAGGGCTCTTTCTCTACATGGGCGTCGATGTGACAGCGACTTGGCGCGTTCACCGAGATCCCACCACATGTCGGCAAGAGCGGCATGTTCTAGTGCGGTAGAATTGGCTGCCGTTTGTTGATCTTTATGGGCAATTTCCTGTAGCACTTTGTTTTCGCTTTTGTTGAGCAACGCCAGCCCGGTATCCCAGTCTCCTTTTGTAAAGCATAGAAACATCCCGAACTTGGTTGCCGCTTCTGCGTCGTCGGGGTTTTTGCGATAAGTATCAAGGTCAGACAGTGCCTCTTTGAATCTGTTTTCGGCAGCGGACAGCGAAACTCTCAGTTTATTCATGAGGCGGGGAATCAGGTCATCCTTTTTTTTACTCGTAAATTGATACGCTATCCCAATAACTTGTTCTGCTTGAGAAAAATCATTTTCCATGATTCCGATGTACGCCACTATCAGAGCCCGCTCGGAAAGTTTTTTATTTCCAAGTGTCGTTGTTCTGGGCTTGAGCCTGCTCGCTGAGATCTGCTGCAGCCAATTGAGGTGTTCTAAATAGGGGTCAACATCAAATCTGGCAATGCGTTGATCGATCGCAGCCAGTAATAGATCGATGTCGACTGTTTCAAGGGCCAGTCGCATGGCTGCTGTTTGCATGACATAGGTTCCAACCGGGTCCGATTGAGACTTTGCTGCATCGGATAGCATCGACCGTGCAAGTTTGGTCTTGTCTGAGTCTTCTTTGGCGTCGCGCAGTTTCTTTACATAGATGTTTCTGAGCTTTTTCTGTGCACCCGAAATGTCATCCTCACTGGGAACGTTTTGTCTCACTGACGTGGCAATCCGCTTCTGATTAAAAGTATCATCACCGTGTGATAAGGGCTCGGACGAATTGGATTTAGCTTGGGCTTTGAGAGGTATATCACAGTGGATGTCACTTGCCCGGAATGCTTCGCCGCTTTCGTGCGTCGTGGCGTGAAAGATTTCTTCGCTCGTAAGCGTGTTCGACAGTAGTACGGGCTGTCCGCTGGCCCATGCAGCAAAGGTGCCATCGTTTCGGACGCCGCCAATGGCTGCGGACAGTTCCGCGATGTTGTCCGCTTTTAGGTCCATTGGCTTGGTCCATGGTACTGCCAGTTCATCGTTGACCTCGAACAGCATGATTGTGTTTCCCATACCATCCTCGATGGTTTTTTCGCGTGGAACGCGATTCTCGCCAAAGATGAAGTGCTTGCCAGTTGGGAGCAGGTAATTCGTGTTGGTGTCGAAACGCTCCGGTGAAACAAATGCGTCGGGAATATATTTCAGAAGTGACTTGTTCGGCTCGACATTCCATGGTTTTGTGAAATCAAATTTTTCGTGCAAGTCTTCGTGGCCTAGGTATGGCAACAAAGCAACTCGCCACGAGAGTGTTGGTAGATTGTCGGAATTGCATGTGTAGGACCGCGGCAGCCTCTTGGTGTCTGCGAAGTGCCGTCGCAATCCAGTTGCCAAAGTCAGGATGTTGCGTTGTGAAATCTTACGCCTCGCATTCTCGCTGAGAGCAGCATTTGGCTGACGCTTTTCGATCGGGCTTATGGAAAAGGTCGCTTCGCTGTGCGGGGGTGTCGAAGTTGCTGAGGAGGGTAGCTTGGGCTTTGAGCCTGCGGTGGACGTGAAATCGGAAGATTGTTTCGCCTTCTGGTCAGCAGTGTTCTGTTGGGTGCCGGGTAAAGGTGCCCGTGGTTGGTCTGTTTTTGTGTTCTTGGCTGAATCTGCTTCTGAGCGATCAGGTGCTCGTCGCCGTTGGGCCGCGCGTATCAGCATTTCTTCCTGGCTTGCACCACAGCCAGTCAGGGTGCAACAGACAATTACCCAGATGAGCGGGGTTGGGTCTGCAAAACGAAGATTTAAGCAACGGTCGAAAAAATTAATCATGATGATCGTTCCTGTGTCGTCACGAGACGGATCCACTGGTGAGTCAGGCTGCCACCGCCCATGCACCAAGTTGATGAAATTTCGAGTTGCTCGTTTCTGCTCTGCATGTCCCGCACCGCCGTCTCAAGTCTGGCGCGACTTACCAAGAAGCTTTGCTCTACTCCTGCATAATCTTCTGCAGGGTCGGCAAGGAAGGCAGGGTTGCGTTTTAATTTTTCTGCCTCTGTAACAGTTACCTTCGCTTGTCGAGCAATCAACGAGTTCAATGCTTCACTTCCTGTTTCCATCGTGCAAAACCAATGGGTTTGATTTGATGCCACTAGCAGCGTCGTTGCTGAAGCACCGCAGTCTAGGAAAGCGATGGCACGTTCCGCCGTACTTGGTGTCGCTGGTTCGCTTTGCCGTAACTCTGGGAACTCGAACTCTGCAAAGTTCAGCAATGCCAGCGAATTACATTGCAAACCTGATATGGCGATTCCCGCCATGTCTAACATGTCGCTGTACTCATTAAGAGATTGCTTTCTGGCAATTGAAAGAGTTGCTGGTCTGCCTTTGCTGTTTTCAGGATCGGGGGTCCCAATCCATTGAACGACTTCTATTTCGGTTCTTGGTAATGGGACTTTTTGGGCCAACTCGGTTTCAATGATCTGCTGAGTCAGTTTCTCTTTAAGTGTTGGAATCGAAACAAAGTGTGTCACTATTTCACTAGCTGGGAATCCTGCCCAAATACAGGTTTCACTTGCGTTTTTCTCTCTGGCGAATTTCATCAAAGTTGGTAGCAGCAAGGTGGATTGCGTGTTCTCGCTTGTGGATTTTCTGCAACTAGGCGTGGGTAATTCTTCAAAAAAGGAGTCGGTTATTGTGATTCTGCCACCATCGTCGTTTAATAAAACTGCCTTGATGGTTGCTGAGCCAATATCCAACCCCCAGCAACGACTTGTCTTCTTTCGGCGGGAACCAAGTAGTTTCTTCTTTGGGTTAGCAAACTGGCCCTTGATACGCCCGTGTCCCAAGCCTTGTAACGCGAGGCCTATCGCAATGTTGAATTGCCCTGGCTTTTCTCGCAATGCTTCGTGCTTTCCGAGGCCTTGTGCTTGCGGTAGGCCCAGTAAAGAAACTTCTCCTCCCAGCCAGCATTCGTTAGTTGCTTTCCACCGTGGCAGTGGGCAGCGGCCGGTAGTTTGTTTTGCTTTGATCCGTGATGACAGTTCCGTGGATTCTGCGGCTGCCACTTCACATTTTGAAGCTGATTTCGCAACCGCGTGAGCCATGTACTGTAGTGCCGTTGTCGCGAAGGGTTCGTTTTTTACCTGGTCGGCACACCAACGAAGTTTACTGACCCAAGTGCTCAGTTGCGCTATTTCTGGTGTCGAAGCGTGAGCCGGGATTGATTTGAGTGATTCAACGGCTGAGCAAAAGTCAGCCTTTGCTGCACTGCGTTTCGCATGCTTGACCAGTCTTTCGCTTACCTTTTGAGCGAGCTCTTGGTATTGCACTTCGTTGGGAGAGTTCGTGATCAGTTGTTCCAGTAAATCACCAACAACGCGCCAGTTCTTGTCCGTGAGTCCCTTTCGAAGCGCATTTTGAAGGGTCCGTTTTTCTTCGAGGCGTCGCGTCGCTTGCAGAAGTGTTTTTTCGGTATCGGCGTCCCGCAGTGCCTTGGGCACATTTTTTAGGAGGCTGACAACGGTTGAATCGTCATCCCGTGCGGCGGCGGCTTTGGCCAGTTTGATGTTTTTTGTAGTGTCCTTCGCAGCATCAATGCGCAGACATTCGATTTTCTCCATCGCCACAGTTGCTTTTTTGGAGATAGAGCGAAAACGATAGTCGGTGAGCTTCCAAATATTTTCAAGCAAAGCAATGGCATTTTCGTACTCATGCAGTTTTGTCTGCTTCAACGCGTCAGTGAGTTTGTTTACGTATTGTTGATATCGGAGCTTGGTTATCTGGGCTAAGTTGCAACCACATTTTCCGCAGAACTTTTGAGTGAGCGCGACGGTGTTGCCGCAGTCGCTGCAGGGTTCTGAGAGATGGTGCCCGCAGCCTTCGCAGAATTTCGCGTCGGTCGTGTTTTTTGTCTCGCAGTCACCACAGATCTGGGTTGATGCCTGGATAGTGTCTTGTGCTGTTTTCATAGGTGTCAGTGTCAGGTCTGGTTCAGCTTATGGGTTATTTGCTTAGATCTACAACAGCACCGTGGATTGGAAACCAGTTTGAGAAGTTGTCTATGTCTGAGGGGTCGCCAACTTGTACA
>Ga0315332_10000174_pt1 | contig 24995 bp, 17 predicted proteins | sample M110034915metaG_FD_203455 | JGI IMG/M metagenome (GOLD analysis project Ga0315332, IMG submission 203455) | Ammonia-oxidizing marine archaeal communities from Monterey Bay, California, United States - M1 100m 34915 | ecosystem: Environmental > Aquatic > Marine > Intertidal zone | place: USA...
CAATTCGAATTGCTTGGCGCTTGTTAGGATCTGCTGACCGCAATTATACTGATGTATTTGATACTTCATTTGAAATGCCGTATGTAGTAAATGAGGTGCGAGATTCCTTCAAGCCAAATAATTCTTCAAGTACTAGCACTACGGATTTTGTGATAGGAAAAGGAAACTACCTTGTGTCTAAACCATTCACTTTTACCTCAGATAAGAATGTTGTCGTCCTGCCTGGCGCTAAATTTACGTTTAGAGATTCTGGAAAATTTATTTTTAATAGTACCGTTGAATTTCAAGGCACTGAAGAACAACCGATTATTATTGATAGTGAGAAAGTAACAAATGGTAGCTATATAGAGTCCTATTTGTCCCAAAATCAAAAAGTAATCCTGGAAAATGTGATCAACGCAGGGGGGCAGAAGCAGTATCAGATTTATCAAAAAGGAGGTGGATTTTATGTCAATAATTGTTTGTTTAAGAACGGGGTCAAGTTTTGTGTTATGAACGATGTTAATCTAATTGTCAGAAATACGGCTTTTGAGACTTTCCAAAATTCCGCAATTGTCTTAAACAATTGCTCTGTTAAATTTAATGCATTAAGGTTCGTCGATTGTCATAATGGAATGATAGAGGTTAATTTAAGTTCGCTTAAAATTAATGCGTTGAGTAGTACCGGGAATGTATCGGTCATTTCTCAAAATACAGGTTTTATTGAAGGGCCTGTAGATGATATGTTATTTTGTGATTTAGGTGCTACTGTAAGAAAAGTAGCAGTGAAATAAGGCGAGCATGGTATATTTGCTATTTTGAAACAGTTATAAATTGGAATTAACTTGCGCATACTAGATATATTAGTTCTTGATTTAAGATTTTATTTGTTATTAACCATCTGGGTGATTGGGTGCATAATATTTCATCCATTTGCTTATGCTATATTACCTGTTGTTTTTGTTCTCGGGCACCGAGAACGGTATTTTGAGGTGCTAATATTATTTTTATTTGTGTTAATTCTTTCAGATAGCACTGATCCCCTTTTAATGTGGTCACAGTCTTTTAAAAATATTTTAGTTTTAACTTTTGGTCTAATCTTTCTTCTCAAGTACAGATCTTTTTCCACAGAAGGTGGAATAATTAGGTATTTCCTGCCATTTTTTGCCATCGCATTATTGTGCTTAGCATACTCACCAATTCCTATTGTCGGGAGTCAAAAAATGTTGTCTTACTTTTTAGTTTTTATAATTGTTCCAAAATTTGTGCTTGAGGCGATAAAAATTCAAGGAAGAATTGTATTGAAAAGGTTTCTAGTTTTCGGTTTGATTGTACTGGTAATTAGTTTATTTCTTGGATACATTGGCGGTCCAGATTCGATAGGGATGATGGCAAATTATCGTTTAAATGGGGTCTTTGGTAATCCAAATGGACTAGGTATTTATGTGCTAATTTTCACATGCTTTGTTGTTGCATTGAAGGAAGTTTATACAGGTTTAATAAGTCGAGTTGAGTACCTAGTCATTTTAGGATTTGTTCTTTTTATAGTTGTACAAACAGGTTCAAGAGGTGCATTGATGTCTTTGATTGTTTTAATTGCTTCTAATAGTCTTTTTAAGCTTTCACCGTGGATAGGAATTCTAGTTATTTTCTTTATAATCGCTATCTATGATTTTCTTTTAAGTTACTTTATTACTACCATGATTGACTTAGGATTACAGGAAGAACTTAGATTGGATAAGATTGAAGATGCGTCTGGTCGGGTCATCGCTTGGACTTTTGCATGGGACAATATTCAAGATTCATTTTTTCTCGGCAAGGGATTTGGCTATGACAGGAATCTCACAAGAATTAATTTTATGAGACTTTCTAAATTGGGCCATGAAGGTGGTGTGCATAATTCATTCTTGATGCTTTGGCTTAATGTCGGTCTTTTAGGATTGATTGCTTGGCTGAGAGGGATGTTCTTGGTTGTGATTAAGGGAAATAAAAATACTAGAGTTGCCCTTCCAATTCTTATCTCTGTGTTTATATCAGCATTTTTTGAAGGATGGTTAGTAGGTTCATTAAATCCTTTTACGCCATTTTTTTTAATCACGTTAACGGTATTGACTTCAAAAGACTTTATTAATGTTGGAAGTGATGCCGCTGTCGAGAAGAATTTTGAGAATAAAACAATAGGGGCGAGTTGAATTGCATCAATATGGATAATAATAGAATACCTTTTTGTAGTTCCAGGAATTATTCTGTAGAAACAGGTTGTTGGGAGATAATAGTTATTGTGCTATTTCTTTTTATTCCAACCAATAAAATTCAGGCACAGATCAATTTTGTTGACAGCTCAGTAACCCAGGATGAAATCAATCAATACTCGTTTTTGGTTGGTGGACATTATTACGGTAATTCAATTAATTCAACTGGACTTCCTGCTAATACCGTACTTGCAAATTTAGATTTATTTAATGCAGATCTGTATCGCTTTCATGTTGCATTAGGAGATGTATTTCTCGATGTTAGAAATGATTTTCCTTTATATAGGAATAAGTTTTTTGATAAAATTCATACCCCATTTCACATTGCAGTCGGAAATCATGATGTTAGTGGCTCTTTTTTTGAAGATTACATTGGTAAAACATCTTTGCAATTTAGATTTGGAAGTGATGCTCATGTAATTCTGGATACGGAAAAAAACGATGGTTCAATAATAGGTAAACAATTAGCTCTGCTAAAAAGGGCATGTAATTCAGATTGCCAGAATATATTCATTTACTCACACCGGCCTGTCTGGTCCGAGGAGGATACTGAAATGATTGGCATTTTTAAGGATAATACGTCGTCTACTTTTGGCGTAAATTTTAAAGAAGATATTTTGCCATTGATAAAAAGTGTTGATGATTCTGTTAATGTATTTTGGATGAGTGGATCTTTGGGTGGAAGTGCACCAGCGTCTTATTTTTATTGTAAAAGAAAGAATCTACATTTTATTCAGACAGCAATCAGAGGCAAAAAGCGTGATGGTGTTTTGCAAGTTAGTGTTGATAATGGTAACGTGTCATTTAAGCCCATTTCTTTAACGGGTCAAAATTTAAATTCACTAGAATCCTATAATTTAGCATTTTGGCGTGCTGAGCATCCAAAAGAAGAATTTAATTCGAGACTGATTAAGTTGTACTTAGTAAATATGGCTTCACATAGGTACTTTTGGTATGGAATTATGTTTACTTCATTTCTTGGTATTATCGGTTTTATTTTTTTTAGGCGACGACTTGAAAAGTAAGAAATCGTTATTATTGCGTATTTTGAATAAAAATGTTTTTTCGCTGTATTTGTATCTTGTCAAAATCCACCGAACTTCAATTATTTAATGATTGCATTAGATAATCAGATCACTTTTGGTAGATTACAGAGTCAAAAAAATTTGGATGTAGACGCATGTGTGGTATAGCGGGAATTCATGGAGAACTAGGCAGTATCGATGCGCAGGAAGTGGCGTCAAAAATGCTGGAAAAACTAACGCATCGCGGACCTGATGCACAAGGGGTCTATATCAATGAAGATATTGTTCTTGCCCATAGTCGATTGTCCATAATAGATTTGTCAGTCAGTTCAAACCAACCATTTACAAATAGTTCCGGAAGATTTTCTTTGATTTTTAACGGTGAGTTATACAATTACAAAGAGCTCAAGAGTCAGTTGAATTATAATTTCACTACGAATTCAGACACTGAAGTGGTACTTGCTGCCTATGAAGAATGGGGTGCTGATTGTTGCAGTCGATTTAACGGAATGTTTGCATTTGCAATCTGGGATAAGGTAGAGAAGTCGCTTTTTATTGCTCGCGATCGCATGGGAATTAAACCGCTCTATTTTTATAATTCGAACAATTTGTTGGTGTTTGCTAGTGAAATTAGGGCTTTATTGAGAAGTGGCCTTGTTCCAAAAAAGTTGAATAAAAACGCATTAATTGATTACGTAAGATACCAAACGGTTCATGCACCTGAAACAATTATTGATGGAGTAGAAATGTTACCGGCAGGTCATTACATGAAAATTTGTGATGATGAATTAGAAACAGGTAAATATTGGAGTATTCTTGATAATTATTCACAACGTTCTCAGGTGCAGAGCAGAGAAGAAATTAAGTTTGATATAAGAAGGCATTTGAAAAAATCTGTTGAAAGAAGATTGGTTTCTGACGTTCCCTTTGGCGCTTTTTTATCTGGCGGTATCGATTCAAGTGTAATTGTGGGTTTAATGAGTGAAGTGGCTGACAAAAACGTGAAAACATTTAGTGTTACATTCGAAGAGAAAGAATTCAGTGAGGCCAAATATGCTCGGATGATTGCTGATAAGTTTGGAACGACGCACCAAGAAATAAAACTTACGCCAGATGACTTCTTACAAGATTTACCTTTTGCACTATCTGCTATGGATCACCCTAGTGGCGATGGCCCTAATACATATGTTGTTTCCAAAGCGACTAAAGAGGCTGGAGTAACCATGGCACTATCTGGCTTGGGAGGAGATGAATTATTTGCGGGGTATGATATTTTTAAAAGGTCGCTGGATCTAGAGTCTAAGAAGTTTTTAAACAGCTTCCCTAAAATTCTGCGTCAGCTCGGTGGGGGATTTTTAAAAACGGTTAGACCTTCCGTCGCTTCAGATAAAATCAACGAAATTTTAAAAGGCGATCGAATTCATTTTGAGTATACGTATCCAATATCTAGACAAGTAGCAATGGATAATGAGTTGATAAAGATGTTTAATAGAAAACAGCTCCCTGAAAATGCTGTATTTAGTCATCTAAATAAAAACATAGGAGTTGGTTCGAATGGGATTAGTTTACCGGTATTAAGTAAAGTTTCTTTTGCAGAAATGACCACTTATATGCAAAATGTGCTTTTAAGAGATACTGATCAAATGAGCATGGCACACTCTTTAGAAGTTCGCGTACCCTTTTTAGATCATGAATTGGTTGAATATGTATTTGCAGTTCCAGATGCCGTTAAGTATCCTAATTATGCCAAACAACTATTGGTTGAATCGGTTGGTGATTTGCTACCTCCGGAAATTGTTCATCGCCCTAAAATGGGATTTACGTTACCTTGGGAACAATGGATGAAAGGTGAACTAAAATCCTTTTGTGAAGATCGGATAGCTAAATTCGCTAAACGCGAGGAAGTGAAAGAAGATTACATTATGCGCAATTGGGATTCCTTTTTATCTGATTCTAAATCCATTAAATGGTCAAAAATTTGGTATTTAATTGTTTTAGAGAATTGGTTAACTGAAAATGAAATTGAATAAGTCAAATGGAACTACAATTTTTCTAGATGATTTTTCCTTTGAATTGATTTGGGTAGCTTAATTTTTTCTTGTTTTGCGAAAAGAGAGGTGCAAATCAGTGCGCGAAATAATTGATTTTTTTAAAAAATAGTCAAGAGATTTATATATATATCAAGAATCTAAAATTTGTTTAATAATATTGTTCTATTATGTACTTTGTACTTTTGATATTATCAATTTTATACTGTTTTTTCAAATGATTATTATCACATTTTATTAATGATGGAAAAAAAGTCAATTGTCTTTCTTTACTCGGAATTGGCAGGTTATTTTTTAAGTTGCATTACCGCTTTAAATGAACAATTTGGGGGTAAGATTTATGTAGTTCATTGGCCAATCAATCCTGAAGCACCTTTTGAGTTTGATTTTCCATCGGGGATTGAATTAATTGAAAAAAGTAAAGTAACTAATTTAGTTGATTACATTGATTCTTGTTCACCGATGACCATTGTTTGTTCGGGATGGATGGATAAGGAATATTTAAAGGTTTGCAAGGTTTTTAAAAAAAGATGTAATACTATTTTAACAATGGATAATCATTGGACTGGTAGTTTGAAGCAAAGGCTTGCATGTATTTTGAGTCCATTGTTTTTAACAAATAGATTTAGCCATATTTGGGTGCCGGGTGAGATTCAAAAGAAGTTCGCTACTAAACTTGGCTTTAAGAAGGTGTTGTTAGATTATTATTGTAGTGATATCGATTTGTATACAGGTTATTATCATAAGCACAAAAAAGAAAAAGAAAGATTATTTCCTAAAAGGTTTGTTTATGTTGGAAGATACGTAGAGTTGAAAGGTGTTTTTGAGATGTGGGATGCATTTATACAAGCCATTGGTTCTAATAGAGATTGGGAGTTGTGGTGTATTGGCACAGGAGATCAATTTTCTAATAAAATGGAGCACCCTCAAATAAAACATTTTGGATTTGTGCAACCTATAAAAATGGAGGAATTTGTAAAGGAAACTAGTGTGTTTGTTTTGCCTAGTAAATTTGAGCCTTGGGGAGTTGTAACTCAGGAATATGCTGCTGCTGGGTTTCCTATGATTGTTTCAGATAAAGTTGGTGCTATTGAGCGGTATGTGCAACCCGACGTTAATGGATTCGTTTTTAAAGCTGGAGACGTTAAAAGTTTAAGAGTGGCTTTTGAAAATATGATGAAAATAAACAAAGAAGATTACATCTCTATGTCTCGTGAAAGTTATAGGTTAGGGACGAAATTTACACCTAGCAATTGGGCAGATATTTTATTAGATGTGGATGTTATATCTTAAGATTAATTTCAAAGTACATATCAGTTAAATATGTCTAAAAAAACAAAAGTATTAATATTTATAGATTGGTTTTCACCCGGCTATAAAGCTGGCGGTCCAATTCGATCATGTTTGAACTTAATTTCTCATTTATCGGGAAGTATAGACTTTTTTGTTGTCACCAGAGATACGGACTACATGGATGATAAGCCATACAAGGAAATTAAATCAAATGAATGGGTACATAGCCCAAAAGAAAATGCAAATGTTTATTACATTCCCAAAGATAAATTGAAGATCAAAACGATTAGAAATATAATTAACTCTGATCATTGGGATTATATTTATTTAAATCATTCATTTTCGTTTTATTTTTCTATTATTCCTTTGTTTCTATCAAAGAAAATAAAAGTCATTATTGCTCCACGCGGGGCCTATGCTGATGGAGCTTTAAGTGTTAAGCCGTTAAAAAAAAATATTTTTATTCATCTTGCGAATTTTTGTAGGATTTATAAAAATGTAATATTCCAAGCCACTACTGAAGTAGAAAAAGTGCAAATTCAAAAGTTTGTAAAGCATCACCGAAAAGTTATAGTTGCCCAAAATTTACCAAGCAAAGAAAATAAGAAGTTTAAGTCAAAAATACTTAAGGAAGTAGGTGTATTAAAATTGTTTTATTTAGCAAGAATATCTCCTGAAAAAAATTTATTATTTGCGTTAAATGTACTTAAAAGCAGCATGTATAGTGGAGAAATCAGGTATGATATCTATGGGGCAATTAATGATAAAAAATATTGGGGTCGTTGTGTAAATGTGATAAATGATTTGCCTCCTAATATTAGGGTTGAGTATAAGGGCCCCGTTAATTCAGCTGAAACAAACGAAGTTATATCGAATTATCATTTTCTTTATTTACCAACCTTAGGGGAGAATTTTGGCCATTCGATTCTGGAAAGTTTAAATATGAATGTTCCTGTAATTATTAGTGATCAAACTCCATGGAAAGAGTTATTTGGTAAAAATATTGGATGGGATGTAAAATTGAATGAAGAGGCCTTTTGTAAGGTGATTTCATTGGTATTAAACCTTTCCGACACTGATTTCCAAAAGATGCGAAAATCATGTAGCGATTACATGAAGAATTATTTAAATAACTCTGTAGAATTAGTCAAGAGTAAAGAAATGTTCTTGTAGGGCATTATTTATTAGTAAATATATTAATTTCTATATCGGCAGATTAATATCTTTACTCTAATAAAGATTAAAATGAAAGTTAAATTTATAAGTACTGCATCCGTAATTATTTCTACTGAAGATTGTTGTATTTGGACGGATCCTTGGATTTTTGGAAAGGCTTTTAATAATTCTTGGGCACTTTTTCCCGAAATTCCTTTTGATGAAAATGACTACGCCAGAATTACTCATGTATGGGTAAGTCATGAACACCCAGACCATTTCCATATTCCTACTTTAAAGTCATTGTCAAAAGAGTTTAAAAATAGAGTTACGTTGTTATTCCAGCAAAATCACTCCGATAAAATGCCAAATGCTTTTAAAATGCTGGGATTTAATAACATAAAACTGATTGAGAATAGAAAAATTACATCAATTTCGGACAAAACTAATGTTCAGGTGGTGCAGGTGGGATCTATGGATTCTTCCTTAGCAGTAATAGATAGTGACCATACGATTTTGAATATCAATGATTGCGAAATAAGTAAAAAGGATTGTAAGAATTTTTTACGTGATTTAGGTACGATTGATCTTGCTCTAAATCAGTTTTCAGTTGCTGGTTATAATGGGTATTATGATTACGACACATTTGGACCAATATCAGCCTCAATAATAATGGATAATCTTGTTTGGAATCATAAAATAATTAAGGCCCGTTACACCATGCCTTTTGCAAGTAATATTAGGTTTTGTTGCGAGGATAATAAACATATAAACACATTTGCAAATACTCCTTTTGATGTTAAAAAACGATTTGATGCTGAGGGTTTGAAGTGTCTAATCTTATACCCTGGTGAAGAGTTTGATTTAGCGCAGAACGATAGAGACCCATCTGAATCTCTTGGGAAATACGAGAAGTTATATGCAACAATAAGTGACTTAAAATGTGACCCAGCCGAGTCTGTTGAATTAGAGCATATCCGACAAGCTTTTATTGATTTCTGTGCAGACATAAGAGACAGGTATCCGAGGTTTCTCTACAAGAAGTTGTCGAAGATCTGTATTAAAGTGCCAGATTTGCAAGGAGAAATTATTATGTCAGTCAAGGATAATATTTTTGAATTTTATAATGACGGAATCGAAAGGAAAGAGGATCTAATTATTAGCTCTCAACCCTTGCACTTTGCGTTTAATAATACTTGGGGAATTCAAACTCTTGGGATTTCAGGAAGGTTTTTAGTCTTAAATAGTGTCTCGCCATGGAAGTGGTACAGAATAATATCTTCAATGAATAATTCAGAAGTTTATTTAAGCTCAAAATACTTCTTCTCAGCTAAAACAATAAAATTTATTAGGCAGACATTTAGACAAGGAATGTCGCAGTTTATCCACCAATGGCGGGTTAGAGTAACAGGTACAAAATTAGATAAAAGTTGAAAATTGGCAAATAAAGTTGATTTATCTAAATTCAATAATAATTGGTTCTCAAAAGGACGAGGTCGAATTATTGTTGGCTTATGGATAATAGTAAATTCGATTTTTTTTAACTCGCACTTTCTGCCTATTTCATCACTTAAAAAAGTGATTTTGAAATGGTTTGGAGCCAAGATCGGAAAAGGGGTTATTATTAAACCAAAAGTGTGTATCAAGTACCCATGGAAATTAGAAATCGGAGCCAATACCTGGATTGGTGAAAATGTATGGATAGATAACTTAGATGTTGTGAAAATCGGATCGAATTGTTGTCTGTCGCAGGGTGCCTTGTTGTTAAGTGGTAATCACAATTACAAGAAAAAATCATTTGATTTACTGGTAAGACCAATTACAATAGAAGACGGCGCTTGGGTTGGGGCTAGGGCAGTTGTTGTGCAGGGTGTCATTATGAAGACTCATTCTATTCTAACGGTTAATTCGGTAGCTACAGCTAATTTGGAGCCGTATGGAATATATCAAGGTAATCCAGCGGTAAAAATTAGAGAAAGGATCATCAGTGAAAGTTAGTATTGTAACTATCTGCTTTAATTCTGCCGAAACGATAAGAGCCGCGTTGCAATCCGTTATTGCGCAATCGTATTCAGATATAGAATACATCATTGTGGATGGCAAGTCTAAGGATAACACTTTATCCATTGTAAATGAATACAAGAGCAATATTGCTAAAATTATATCTGAAGAGGATGATGGAATTTATGACGCCATGAATAAAGGTGTCAAGGAAGCTACTGGAGAGATAATAGGTATTCTTAATTCCGATGACTTATATGCAAACGAACACGTAGTTTCCAATATGGTAAAAGCGATTTCTGATGCGGATGCCGTATATGCCGATCTAGTCTATGTTAGGCGAGAAGACACGAGTCAAGTAACTCGTACCTGGAGAGCAGGAATCTATAAAAAAGGATTATTTAAAAAAGGATGGATGCCACCACATCCAACATTCTTCGTTAAAAAGGCGTGTTATGATAATTATGGGTATTATTCGACAGAGTTAAATTCTTCAGCTGATTATGAATTGATGTTGAGGCTCATACATAAACACGAGATTTCCGTTAATTATTTCCCAGAGACAATAGTTAAAATGCGCGTTGGTGGTCAAAGTACGGTTTCCATAAAAAACAGATTGGCTGCAAATAAGGAAGATAGGAGAGCTTGGGAAATGAATGGTTTACAGCCAGGAATAGCTACAATACGGAAGCCTTTGTCAAAATTGTCACAATTTTTGAGAAAACAAGTTTAGTTTCAAAACAGTTGAATCTAGACAAATACAAAAGGATTAGAACTTTGCTCGAACTTTTCGTACACCACGTTTTCTGTAGCCCAACCAACCGTAGTTTCGACTATAAAATCTATTCCGTCCTTTCACTACGTAACTGTACGAAAAGCTACTAAACATGTAGGTGTCATTGTGCGACGGGTCACCACGTTTATTAGTAAATGTTTCGTTTGATGCAGGGCCGTATTGTTCCATTGCGGGTAAATCTGGCCGATCACCCAACTCTGGCCTTCGATTAGCAACTTCTCCAGCAATACCCTCGAGGTCATTTGCATATACTGAACTTACGTCATCCAAATAATCTGTTAGGGTAGGTGTCCAAGAAATTTCCCAACCAAACCTGTGGCGTCTTTTGTGCGTGAAAAAGAATCCTAATCCAATTGGAGCACCTGCTGTAACTAGTGTATACTTTTTTCCTTCTGTCTGTAGAGGTCTTAGTTTAACAAATTTTCCATTGTGTAATGTTTTTGGACCATGAGCAATCGCCGCAACACCGGCAAAACCATAGGCTTGAAAATCAACGATGTATCGACCGTGATTTCCCACATCTTTTTCGTCGAAGAAATAGTATTCACCTCTTCCGTAAACTTCCACAAAATCATTTCTGAAGTTCAAATTTCTGCCAACCCGTTGAGGATTAGTTGAAAGTGCATCGTCACCTTGTATTCTAGCATAGGTCGCACCACAATTAAATGCGAAATTGTGATTTATTCTAGACCGAAGAAATGCACCAATTAGCGGCTTTGATTGATTCAGCTTCATGTCCCAGATAAAGTCTTGGCGAGTTCCTTCTTCTCCACCCATTTCTCCTAAATAATTGGCTGCACCAATTCTGACACCATAGTCAAGTTTGTATTGAGCCCATGTGTTTGACCCCAGAAATAAGAGTAAGATAAGTAAACCTGCGTATAGCTTTAATTGTCCCATGAAAACAAAAATAGGGGATTTAGTTGAAATCATAAGGATAGAACGCTGGTTTTTTGATGAATGTTTCAATAAATCCTTCAAATTATTCGTTTTTCTACTACAAGAGTATGGTTATATTAAGAATAATATCCTCATTTTTTCGCAAAAGGAGTACTTTCGTAGGCTACTATTTGGTCATTATGAATAAGATTTCGAGGTTATTTGACATTAAGTACCCCGTGGTTCAAGCGGGTATGATATGGTGTTCAGGATGGGAGCTCGCTTCAGCGGTAAGTAATGCTGGTGGTTTGGGAATTATAGGTTCGGGATCCATGTATCCGGATGTGTTAAAAATGCATGTGGAGAAATGTCAAAGGGCAACCAAGCGTCCCTTTGCTGTTAATTTACCGATGTTGTACCCAGATATTGAGGAACACATTAAAACGATTATTGAGCATAAGGTCCCGATAGTATTTACTTCTGCGGGGAATCCTAAAACATGGACTTCAGAACTCAAAGAAGCGGGAGTGGTTGTAGCGCATGTAGTGTCGTCTGCTAAATTTGCGATAAAAGCAGAAGATGCTGGAGTGGATGCAATTGTCGCAGAAGGGTTTGAGGCTGGTGGTCACAATGGAAGAGAAGAAACAACTACCATGTGCTTAATTCCACAAGTTAAAAAGTGTATTCAACTACCTTTAATTGCTGCTGGAGGAATTGGAACTGGTGCCGCCATGTTGGCCGCGATGAATCTAGGTGCTGATGGAGTGCAAATCGGTAGTCGATTTGTGGCTTCACATGAGTCTTCTGCTCATAGTCATTTTAAAGATGAAGTTCTTAAAGCAAAAGAGGGAGATACCAGTTTAACACTCAAAGAGTTAACGCCAGTGAGATTGTTGCATAATGCGTTTTACAAGGAGGTAATAGAGGCCTACCAAAACGGTGCATCTAATGAGGAATTACGTGAATTGTTGGGCAGAGGAAGAGCCAAAAAAGGAATGTTTGAAGGGGATTTGGTTAATGGAGAGTTGGAAATAGGACAAGTGTCAGGGATAATTAATGAAATTATGCCAGCTAAGCAAATTGTCGAAAATCTGATAACAGAGTACAAAAAAGCCATTCAGGCGATGAACGAGCCTAAATATATATTTTAATGATTCGATTTGAAAAGTTCACCTTGGATAATGGTCTTAGAATTCTTGTTCACAAAGACCAATCAACACCTATTGTAGCATTTAATCTATTGTATGATGTAGGCGCAAGGGATGAAATGGAAAACCAAACAGGGTTTGCGCATCTGTTTGAACATTTAATGTTTGGAGGTTCAATAAACATCAATGATTTTGATATTCCATTACAAGAGGCAGGGGGGGAGAATAATGCTTTCACATCTAATGACCTCACTAATTATTACGCTACTTTACCCGTGCAAAATTTGGAAACTGCGTTTTGGTTAGATTCAGATAGAATGTTAAGTTTGGCATTTTCCGAAAAGAGTCTCTCTGTTCAGAAAAATGTAGTTATTGAGGAATTCAAGCAACGGTATTTAAATCAGCCTTATGGTGATGTCTGGTTATTATTGAGGCCGTTAGCTTACACGATTCACCCCTATAAATGGGCCACTATTGGTAAGGAAATTGCGCACATTGAAGGAGCAGAAATGCCTGCAGTAAGAGCATTTTTCGAGAAACATTATGGTCCTCAAAATGCCATCTTATGTGTCTCAGGTAATGTTGAATTGGATGAAGTAAGTCAATTGGCACTGAAATATTTTGGTCCGCTTCCTGCAAGAGAAAAATACGTGAGATCAATACCTTCAGAACCGAAGCAAGATGGCTACAGAGAATTGACAGTTAAAAGAAATGTGCCGGCTCACGCTATTTACAAAGCCTTTCACATGTGTGAAAGAACACATCCTGATTATCATGCTGCTGATCTCCTTTCAGATTTATTATCAAATGGCCATTCTTCTAGATTGCAAAGAACTCTTGTGAAAGAACAAGGTGTTTTTTCAGAAATATCAGCATTTATTATGGGGAGTCATGACGCAGGCTTATTTGTCGTTACGGGGAAAATTGCAGATGGTATTGCAGTAGAAATCGCTAATAATTGTATTGATATTGAGCTTGAAAAAATTAAAAACGAATTAGTTGACGATCATGAATTGCAAAAAGTGAAAAATAGGCTGGAGTCAACTCAAATGTTTAATGAAATGACAGCATTGAATAAGGCCATGAATTTATGCTATTATGAATTGCTAGGTGATGCAGCGTTAATCAATTGTGAAGTTGAAAAATACAATGCGGTAAATTCTGAACAGATTCAGCGTGTTGCAAAAGAAATCCTTCAAAAGAAAAATTGTTCGACATTATTTTATTTGTCTAAAAATAAGGTTTAGGTAGGAGCATTTAAAGTATTGAAAAACAAAGGTATTATGAATTTTGATAGAGCAGTAAGTCCAAAGGTTGAGCCCATAAATAGAGTTGATATACCGCTTCCTGAAAAGTTTGAACTAACTAATGGTATTCCTGTATTTTCTTTCGATTTAACAGAACTGGACTTGATTCGAATCGAAATTGTATTTAAGTCTGGAAGTGCGCATGAGCATTCAACTTTAGGAGCTGATTTCACCGCAAAAATGTTACGTGAAGGAACAGTGGCTAAATCGGGAAAGGAAATAGCTGACTATATAGATTACCACGGATCTTTTATTGAACAAACGATAAGTAAAGACATAACTACTTTCACGCTTTTCACCTTAACTAAGTTTGTACATCAGACCATTGAAGTACTGGCAGAAATTATAGATAGTCCGATTTTTCCAGAAAATGAGTTGGAAACACTCAAGAAAAATGAATTACAGAAATTTCAGGTAAACATGCAAAAAAACTCAGTAGCGTGTAAACATGAATTTGGAAAATTACTATATCCAAAATCTCATCCTTATTTTTCAAATGTACTAGCGAATGACTTCGATGTGAACAGAGAACAATTAATTCAGCATCACAAACAATTTTTAAATTTATCCGATGCTACTATTTTTGTAGCTGGAAAGGTAACGAAAGATGTCTTAAAAACGATTGATAGCGTAATTGGTAAAGTTGAAAATAGGAATTCCAATAAGTCGAAAATCAAACGAATAGACGAAGTCGTAGCGACAAAAGTGCTGTTGCCCAAGAATGGGGCTGTTCAATCTGCAATAAGAATAGGTCGATTATTGCCCTTTAAGAAGTCAAGCAATGATTTCATTCCGTTTCAAGTATTGAATACTCTATTGGGGGGGTACTTTAGCTCCCGATTAATGGCCAACATTAGAGAAGACAAGGGGTTCACATACGGAATTGGTTCGGGGTTGTTAGCTAATTTGTCCTCAACTATATTTTTAATAGCGACAGAAGTTAATGTTAATTCGACGAATGAAACTCTTAAAGAAATTTCATTCGAAATGGATCGATTGAAGACTGAAAAAGTGTCGAATTCTGAACTGAGTAGAGTAAAAAAATTCATGACTGGTTCCTTTTTAAGAAGTTCAGATGGACCATTTAATGTTTCAGATAAGTATAAATCCTCGTATTTTCACGGCTTAGATAATGAATTCAATTCTCTTTATTTGTCTAAAATTCAGGATGTTAGTTCGGAAAATGTTCGTGATTTAGCCATAAAATATTTAAATGATAAGGATATGATAGAAGTGGTTGTTGGTAATCGATAGCAACTGTTCGATCTGTAATGCGTCATTTGAATAACAAAAATGAAATTATTTCGTTTAATCTGTGATTAAAAAGCTGACACATAATTTTCGGATGGCACTACTCAAAACATTTTTGCTTTCCATGTTCCTTTCGATTTTCGTAACGGTAGCGAAAGCCGATCATTTAGTCGGTGGAGAAATTACATGGATTTGTCAAGGAGGCGGTGATTATATTTTTCAGTTGCGTCTTATTATGGATTGTAACGGAGTAATAACCAACTCGCCTTCAGAAGAGATTCAAGTATGGAATTATGCACCGATTACAAGCATTACTGTAAATTATGTCACTGATTATGATGCTTCGCCATTTTGTTCCAGTTCATTAGGGAATAATCCAATATCATGTGCTGCCGGTGGTACTGGCGCGTATTCCGTTTTTAAATACATTTCAGATCCGATTAATATCGGCGGAATTCCACCGGCCGATGGCTGGATATTTACTTGGTCCGATTTCTCAAGGTCAGGAGCAATCGAGAACTTAGATTCTCCGCAGACATTTGGGCTCACTTTGATTTCTAAAATGTTTAATAATGCAGGAGCGAATACATCACCCTGCTATGATTCTTCTCCACAGTTTTCAAATGACTTGGATGCGTTATACTGCGTTGGTGATAATCAGTATGTTCAAAAAGTAGTCGATCCAGATGCTGATTCATTGATTTTTAGTTTCACTGATCCGCTTACTTTTATTACGGCGGTGCAACCTAATTTTGTTCAACCTGTTGCCATTCCATATTCTGCGGGCTACGCAAGCAATAGCCAATTGCCTAGTTCATTTCATAACGCAGGAAATGTACCCGTTGTTTTGGGAACTAATTCTGGTTTATTGACATTTTCTTCTCTTACGCAGGGTACTTTTATCACTTCTATGATTGTGGAGTCGTTTCGTTGTGGTTTGAAAATAGCGGAAGTCAGGTATGAAACACCCATTACGATAGTTCCGTGTGGTGGAAGCAATTCTGAGCCTTCAATTGGGCCTCCAATTATTTCTTCAAGTGGAGTTTCAATTTTTGCAGATACTGTTTTTGCAGGAGACTTAGTGACGTTTACTATTTCTACAACTGATATTGAGTTCTTACAGGATGGTGCGACAGCACAGGGGAATACACTAACTGGGTTTGGAGCTCAATTCGGGAACGATTTTACCGATGCTTTAATTGGATGCCCAGATCCACCATGTGCGACCATGTCTAGCTCACTTCCTTTGACTGGAATTCAGGGAGTTAATGCTGTATTTAACTGGCAAACGGATTGCAATCATTTAAAGACTTCCAATTGCTCAAATAGCACAACTCATACATTTTATTTTAAAATACAAGATGATTACTGCCCAGTTCCTAAATCGGTAACGGCAACAGCTCAAATTACTATTCTTGATTTACCGAAATTGCCTTCTCCAGAATTACGATGTGTAAATGTCGCACTAGACGGGAGCGTTGATTTATTTTGGAAACCTATTGTTGACACCACAGACTCCTTCAAAGAGTATAGAATTTATTCAAGTTCTGGTGGCCCTTTTGTATTGGAGCATGTTGAATCCAATATTGCAGTTGGTACTTATTCAGATTTAACGGCTGACGCACAAAATGGTAGTGTCAAGTATCTGGTACGAACTGTTTCGGGTTGTTCTCAAGGTGAGGCATTGCCTGCTGATACACTTAGTACAATGTATCTTAATGTATCTAATCCAGGTAATGGAACTGCCTTGCTTACGTGGAATAGTCTTTCATCGCCTATCTTGTCCAGTGCTTATGGATATTATTACATTCTGCGTGAATTCCCGATGGGAACATGGAGTATTTTAGATTCTGTGGAAGTAAATAACCCAACAATATACATTGATACGATTTCAACATGTAGTGATTCCTTGACCTATGCAATTGAGGTTCAAGACAGTCTTTATTGTTTAAGTAGCTCTTCTCTTGATGGTGGAATTTTTCAGGATCAAATACCACCTTCATCACCGGTGATTCAGTCCGTTTCCGTCGATACAAGTACGAATCAAGCTATTATCACTTGGCTACCTAATACACATTTAGATACTTATGGCCATATTATTTTTCAGCACGATCCTTTTGGAAACTGGTATATTTTAGATACGGTTTGGGGTTATGCTAACACGGTGTATTACAATATCTTATCAACAGCTGGTAACTCGTCAGAAACCTATGGGATTGCAGCTTTTGATAGCTGTTTCAACGGGATTCCTCCAACTTCAAATACTTCTCCGATAGGCGTCGAGCACAATAGTATATTGGTTGAGGGCGTGCTAGACATTTGTGATCGGTCGATACAATTGAATTGGAACTCATATAATAATTGGCCCAATCAGGTATTGAGCTATGAAATATATGTTTCTGAAAACACTGGTCCTGTTAGTTTATTGGTGTCATTGCCAGCTTCAAATTTCAGTTTTCAGCATACCAGCTTAAATGCCAATTCTCAGTATTGTTATGTAATCAAAGCAACCAGTACTGACGGAAAGTTCTCCTTATCAAATAACCTTTGTATGGATATTTTGCAACCTTCTATTCCTGATTATCTGTATACGCAAGCAGCATCAATTGAGCGTCCTGGCGAGGTTCAGTTGCGAATACATTTAGATCCTACATCCAACATTAATGGTTTAGAAATACAGCGCAGTGATGATGGCCTTGGTTCATGGTTATTTTCAGGCTCAATTGCTCCGAATACGAATCCGATTATATTCAATGACATGACTGCAAGCCCTAATAATCAGTCTTATTTTTACAAAGTGACAGCGATTGATAGCTGTAATCGAGAGATACTTACCTCACAGATATCCCGAACTATTTTTTTAACAGTAACTCCAGATCAAGCGAGACTAGTAAATTTACTACAATGGAACGATTATGAAGGTTTTGATGGCGCCGTTTTGGGATATAATATTTTTAGAATAGTTAATGACGTTGTCGAGCCTTTCCCAATTGCCACTATTGGCTCTGGGCCAAGGTATTACGAGGATAATGTTGAGAGTTTTATCAGTAGTCAAGCCAATGGAAACTTCTGTTATTATGTAGAAGCGATTGAAAATATTAATCTCTATGGGATAGAAGAGCGATGTAAGTCAAATGTAGCATGCGGAGTAGAGGAGCCGGTTATTTATGTACCTAATGCTTTTGTTATTGGAGGTTCCAATTCAACATTTAGTCCTGTTGTTAGCTTTTTGGATATAAATGATTACGAGTTTGAAGTGTACAATCGTTGGGGAAAACTTGTTTTTCGTACTGAAAACACTTCAGAATCTTGGGATGGCCGACACAAAGGCGGTTTATGTCGTGAGGATGTGTATGTCTATATTTTAACGTTCAAAAGTGGGGATGGTGCTACACGTGTTCAGAAAGGTCACGTCACCCTTTTGCATGGTATTGAATAATCCATGTTAATTATCTATAAAGAACTAACCACAATACCTCTAAATTTTTAACTTTGCGAGAATTTAATTGGTAACTAACAAATAAATTCGATTTTAAGTATGTCTGATTCCCAGTCTAAATTCGTTGGTGAGGGATTAACTTACGACGATGTTCTTCTTGTTCCGGCTTACTCCGAAATAATGCCAAGAAACGTAAGCCTCAAATCAAAATTCTCTAGAAATATTGAATTAAACACTCCTATTGTTTCTGCTGCAATGGATACTGTAACAGAAAGCGCATTGGCTATTGCTATAGCACAACAAGGTGGTATTGGAGTTGTGCATAAGAATATGAGTATTGAAGGTCAAGCGAAAGAGGTTAGAAAAGTAAAACGATCTGAAAGTGGAATGATTCTTGACCCTGTTACGCTTTTTAAGGAAGCTACAGTAGGAGACGCTTTGGTTCTTATGGCGGAACATAAAATAGGAGGCATACCTGTTGTAGATGTTAATAATAAATTAAAAGGTATTGTTACAAATAGGGATTTAAGATTTGAAAAGGTAATGGCGCGTCCGGTTACAGAGGTGATGACGAGCACTAACATTATTACAGCTACAGAGTCTTCTAACTTACTAGAAGCGGAAGAGGTGCTTCAAAAACATAAAATAGAGAAACTTCCTGTAGTTGACGACCAAAATAAATTGATCGGCTTGATTACGTTCAGGGATATTATGAAATTGAAAGAACACCCAAATTCGTGTAAGGATGAATTTGGACGATTGAGAGTTGCAGGTGCTGTTGGGGTTACTGCGGATACCATAGAACGAGTATCTGCGTTAGTGGAGGCGAGTGTAGATGCAGTGATCATCGATACTGCTCACGGTCATTCGAAAGGAGTAATTGAAACATTGAAGCTGGTAAAGGAGAAATTCCCGGATTTGGATGTGATTGTAGGAAACATTGCTACGGCTGCTGCTGCAAAAGCACTTGTTGCTGCCGGAGCAGATGCTGTAAAAGTAGGAATAGGACCAGGTTCTATTTGTACAACAAGAGTTATAGCAGGTGTAGGAGTTCCACAACTCACGGCGATTATTGATGTGCGCAAAGCGTTACAAGGCACAGGGGTTCCCATAATTGCGGATGGCGGAATTCGTTACACAGGTGATATAGTCAAGGCAATGGCGGGAGGTGCAAGTACCGTAATGATGGGGTCAATGTTTGCGGGAGTAGAGGAATCACCAGGAGAAACGATTATTTACGAAGGAAGAAAATTCAAGTCATATCGTGGGATGGGCTCAATTGAAGCCATGCAGAAAGGATCTAAAGATCGGTATTTTCAGGATATGGAGGAAGACATCAAGAAATTAGTGCCAGAAGGAATTTCTGGCCGAGTACCTTTCAAAGGTAAGCTGAGTGAAGTCATTTACCAGTTGATTGGAGGATTAAGAGCGGGAATGGGGTATTGCGGTGCAGACAACATTGAAAAACTAAACAGTGCGCAGTTCATTAGAATAACTAATGCAGGAGTAAAGGAAAGTCATCCACATGACGTAACCATTACTAGAGAGGCGCCAAATTATAGTATTAAATAAATTAGACTTGTAATAACAATAAGTCGAAACAATTATGAAGTTATGAAAAATTTGATTTTAGGATTTAGTCTAATGCTAATTGCGGGAGCTGGATATTCTCAAGATGATCCAATTGTTATGTCAGTTAACGGAACAGACGTTACAAAGTCAGAGTTCGAACACATTTTCAAGAAAAACAATAAGGATGAAGACATCACAAAAGAAGATATTGATGAATATCTTGAGCTGTTCGTAAATTTTAAATTGAAAGTTACAGCAGCTGAGGAGTTAGGTATGGACACTGTGAAAAAGTTTAAAGATGAGCTAGGTCAATACAGAGAGCAGCTCGCACAGCCTTATTTAATCGATCAGAAACTGAATGAACAACTCATGAAAGAGGCGTATGATCACATGTGCTACGAGGTGAAAGCGAGCCATATCTTGGTAAAATTAGAACGAGGAGACAAACCTGCTGACACGTTAAAAGCATACAATAAAATAGTAACCGCTAAGAAAAGAATTGAAGGTGGAGAAAGTTTCGGTACGGTTGCATTTGAAGTTTCTGAAGATCCATCGGCAAAGCAAAACAAAGGTTCTTTGGGATATTTTACTGCATTTAAAATGGTTTATTCTTTTGAAAATGCGGCATACAATACCGAGCCAGGCAAGTTGTCAGAAATTATAAAAACACGATTTGGCTATCATTTACTCCAAGTAGAGGATAAAAGAAAAGCCAGAGGAACCCGATTAGCAGCGCATATTTTGATTCGAGCTGAAGATGATTTAAAAGAAAAAGCTATTGAGTCGGAAGCTAAGGCTAGAGAAATATATAATAAATTAAAAGAAGGTTCTACGTTCGAACAGATGGCAAAGCAATTTTCCGAAGACCGAAATTCTGCTGCAACTGGCGGGAAATTAAAGTGGTTTGGAGCCGGAGATTTAATAAGTGAATTTGATGAAGCATTATTTGCGCTTAAAGAGAACGGAGACTTTAGTGAACCCGTTAAAACTCGATTTGGATGGCACATCATTCAATTATTGGATTCTAAAAAATTAGGCAGCTATGATGAGCTTAAGGGTGAGATCAAATCTAAAATTTCAAAGGATGCAAGAAATACAAAGACTAAGGCTTCTTTTATTACTCAATTAAAGGACGAATATAATTACACCGTTAATAAAAAAGTCATGGATGCATTCATTAAATCTGTTGATTCTTCCCTTGTCAAAGGAAAATACAGCTATGAAAAAAACAATCTGGATAAGAAATGGCTCATTGAGTTTGCCGAGAACAAATTAACGGCAGGAGATTTTGGAGAGTACTTAGAAAACAAACAAAAGAAAAGCAAGACTAAAAGTAAGGTTGAGATTGTGCAAATTAATTTCAATAAGTGGGTTGATAAAGCTCTAATAAATTATGAAAAATCTCAGTTGGAAAGGAAATATGTGAAATATAAAATGCTGATGAAAGAGTACAGAGACGGTATTCTTCTTTTTGAGCTTACCGATGAAATGGTTTGGGCGAAAGCAGTAAAAGACACCTCTGGGTTAAAATCGTTTTATGAAGAAAATAAAGCTGATTTTGTATGGAAAGAACGGGTTGATGCGGATTTCTATCATTGCATTGACAAAAAAGCTTTCAATCAAGTAGAGTCGCTTCTAAAGCTTGGAAAAGAACGAGATTCAATTGCGATTGTTGTTAACACCGACTCTCCATTAAATGTTAACGTAAAGAGCATGAAAGAGGAAATCTCATCACTTGAATATGTTGAATCGAAATTAAAAGTAGGATCAAATGGACCATTTGAATTTAATGGGCAATTAGTTCTTATCCATGTAAAAGAAATAATAGCTCCTGGAAATAAAGAATTTAAGGAAGCAAAAGGGATTATTACTGCGGCGTACCAAGACCATTTAGAGAAAAAATGGATCAAGGAATTAAAATCGAGATTTGCAGTTGAAATAAATAAAGACGTGCTATACACGATACATTAATTGAAGAACATTCATTTAATAATTCTTGTTTTATTAGGGGTTGGTTGTGCGGAACTAGATTCTGAGACAGATCGCCCTAAGCTAGCTCGAGTGGGTGAAGAAATATTGTATTTTGATGAGGTAGAAAAAGAAAGAGCACAAAATTTAGTAGGTCAAGACAGTATGCGATTTATTACCCAATACACAGATAAATGGATTAGAGAACAAGTTATTATTCGAAAAGCCAAAGAGGAATTAAACGAAGAATCACTTAATGTAGAAAACCAGCTTAGAGATTATGAAAAGTCTCTTGTTATTTATGCTTACGAGAAGGAGCTGATAAAGAAAAAATTAGACACGCTTGTAAGTAATGATGAAGTTGTTCAGTATTATGAGGAGCATTTAGAAAACTTTAAACTGCAAGATTACATTGTCAAAGTCTTTTATTTGAAGATAAATAAAGACGCACCTAAAATGGACGAAGTTAAAGCTTGGTACAAGTTGAAAAATGATGAAGACGCTGAGAAATTATTAAGCTACGCACCTTTGCACGGCGTTAATTATTATTTTGATGATCAAAAGTGGGTATATTTTGAAGACGTTTTAAAAGTAGTTCCATTAACGGATATTAATAAGTCTTCCTTCATACGAAACAAGAGAAAGGTAACGTTTCGAGAGGGGGAATATGTTTATTTCCTCAACATAATGGATTATAGATTAAAAGATGCCGTTTCGCCTATTAGTCTCGAAAAGGAAAAAATAAAGAGTATAATCCTGAATATACGTGGAAACGAATTGAAAAAGAAAATAAGACAAGAACTTTACAATGAAGCAAATCGCAAACAAATTATTGAAACTTTCTAGCCTTTTAATATTAATGGTGTCATTTGGTCCGAGTTGGGTAATGGCGCAGGAAGAAAGGGTCATTGACAAAGTTGTTGCTGTAATAGGCGAACAGATTATTATGCTTTCAGACATTGAGCGGCAAAAATTCCAGCTGGAACGAGAGTCGGCTGAACCCATGCCAGCAAATATCTATTGTGAAATATTTGAAGAGCTTTTGTTTCAGGGATTATTGCTTCATCAGGCAGAAGTCGATACCATAGAAATTAATGAGAGTCAAGTTACAGCAGAATTGGATAGAAGGTTACGCTATTTCATTGGTCTATTTAATGGAGATGAAAAGAAGCTGGAGGCCGAGTATGGAAAGTCGATTTCAGAAATAAAAGACGAATTTTACGAACAGATTGAAGATCAGCTTAAAAGCCAGCAAATGCAAGGGCAGATAACTGCTGATGTTAATCTTACCCCAAAGGAAACCAGGGATTTTTTTAAAAAACAACCAACAGATAGTTTACCGCTCATAGATGCCAAGGTTGAATTAGCACACCTGGTTCGATATGCCGAAATTGGCGAAAAGCAGAAGAAGGAAATGTTTGACAAGATGGTTAAATGGAGGCAAGAAATTATTGAAAAGCAAGTTTCGTTTGCAACCAAAGCGATTTTTGAGAGTGAGGACCCTGGTTCCGCTTCTAAAGGAGGAGATTTGGGTTGGGTATCTCGTGGTACTTTTGTTCCAGAATTTGAGGCTTTAGCCTTTAGCTTAACAATTGGTCAAATTAGCGATCCTTTTGAATCACAATTTGGTATGCATATGCTAGAAGTATTAGAAAGAAGAGGCGATCAAGTGCATTGTCGGCACATCTTACGAAAATTTAAAGTAGGAACAGAAGAGCTGATCAAAATAAGAATGAAAACGGATAGTATCTATTCTATAATTCAATCTGACAGTTTGGGCTTTACAGACGCTGTAATTCGTTTTTCAGAAGACAAGGACACAAAAAATTCGGAAGGCGTGGTGTATAATCCGCAAACAGGTGAAAGGAAATGGGGAATGGATGAAATTGATCCGTACACTTTTGCTGGAATTGAGAACCTGAAAGAGGGAGAGGTTTCATCGCCATCCTTGTATGAAGATGCTGCAAGTGGTAAGCAAGCGTATCGACTAATCAAATTATTATCTAGAATAGAACCTCATAAAGCGAATTTAAAGCAAGACTATCAGCTGATCCAGATGATGGCTAAAAGAGAAAAAGAAGATGCTGCTATTGATGCTTGGGTAAAAGCCAAAATTGCAGCTTCGTTTATTCGGATTGATGAAGAGTTCCAATCATGCAACTTTAGATTTGTGTGGTTTAATAGAGCGGATTAAGTTTAACTAATTATTCGGTGAAATGTAAATGGTTACATTCGCTAAAAATCTAAAAAAAGATGCATGAGAGAATTTGAATCTGATGTGGAGGCTGTAGACTTTTTTAGGGAAAAGTATGCAGCCCTTAGAAGTGAAATTGCTAAAGTCATTGTTGGACAGGACCAAGTGGTTAAAGAGGTAGTTATTGGTATTTTTTCAAGGGGACATTGTCTTCTTGTTGGTGTTCCGGGCCTTGCAAAAACCTTGTTAGTTAATACGATTGCTGATTCTTTGGGACTTTCTTTTAATAGGATACAATTTACACCGGATTTAATGCCGTCAGACATTATTGGCTCTGAAATTTTAGACGAGAACAGGCAATTTAAATTTGTGAAAGGTCCTTTATTCGCTAATGTTATTTTGGCAGATGAAATCAATCGAACACCACCAAAGACTCAAGCAGCGTTATTGGAGGCAATGCAGGAAAGTACGGTTACGACGTCGGGAAAGAGTTTCCCTTTAGATAAGCCATTCTTTGTTCTTGCTACGCAAAATCCAATTGAACAAGAGGGGACTTATCCATTGCCAGAAGCCCAATTAGATAGATTTATGTTTAATGTCTGGGTAGATTATCCAAAATATGACGAAGAGCTGGCTATAATTAAAAGAACGACTACTGACAATGAAGTTTCTGTTAATCCTGTTTTAT
>Ga0315332_10000176_pt1 | contig 24907 bp, 16 predicted proteins | sample M110034915metaG_FD_203455 | JGI IMG/M metagenome (GOLD analysis project Ga0315332, IMG submission 203455) | Ammonia-oxidizing marine archaeal communities from Monterey Bay, California, United States - M1 100m 34915 | ecosystem: Environmental > Aquatic > Marine > Intertidal zone | place: USA...
ATTCACCAAATTCACGGGTGGTTCTGGAAATGGGTCCCAAGCATATCTTGCGTCAATCGGCTGGGCAACTTTCTCATGAGATAACCGAACGAGGTCATGTTCCACCTCTGCATCAGCGGGGTAAAACACACCATCTTTACCCGCGATCTCGAAGTGAACGACTCGTTTTCCATTAGCACTTTTGAGGCCTTGCCCGACGGATGAAAATGCGATTTCAAGCGAATCACCTACCGGAGTACAAGACTTGAACAACGGCCCAGATTTAACCCCACCCCTTGAGTAAACATGACTCATCGCCCAAGCTGCCAATCGCTTTCCAACCGGTTGCTTACTCGTTGGATGAACATTGGATCGATTTCCAACGTCCATCGTGATCGCCATACCAACGTTCGATAGGCGGCTGAGACTTCGCCGCTGATGCTCGCGAAACTCGGGCCAAAACGGACGGTTCAGCGCCGGTAACTGTACGAATGCGAACGGCAACTCCGAACTTTGAAAACCTTTCCGCCAGGACTCGACTAGAATTGGAAAAACTTGATCGTACTGTTTTACGCGGCCAAGAGACTCAGCATTAGACTCGCCCTGGTACCACAAGACTCCAGCAATCGACATCGGCTGAAAAGGGGCGATGGTCGCATCAAACATAAACCCGGGTTTAAAAGTATGATTAGGCCCTGATTCATCTTGAGCCATCTCGAATATCCCAAGCAAACCGTCTCTCAAGTTCTCGCGGGCCCGAGTTTGACACCAAACATCCAAAATTGGATTAGCAAGCCAATTACCAGTGACCATTTCTTTAAGGTTCGGTCGACCAGCAAGAAATTTTGTATCCACCCACGACTCTATGGGCGTCCCGCCCGAGGCAACGTTAATCAACCCAACCGGACATTTAAGACCCGATCTCATTTCTTTTCCAAAGTAATAACCCACCGCGGAAAATCCCTTGACGGATCCCGCGTTCGCAACCTCCCACGATCCTTGCCCAAAAACTTCCGACCGCAAGGCATCGAAGTCCTCTTGCCGATAAACCCCTGCGTTTCCACCAACGCTGCTTTGAAAATTCAACAATCTCAAGCCTTCATCCGACGAGGAAGCCATCGCGGTGCGACCGTTTGACGATTGCTGCACAGGCCACTGCATATTCGATTGACCGGCACACAACCAAACCTCTCCAACCAAGATACGATCCAACTCAACAGTTTTATTCCCTGCACGCACCCGTAATTGGCGTTCCTGAAAACTACTAACGCAAGGAGGAAGGATCGCCTTCCACTTGCCATTATCATTGGCGGTCACACGCACTGAGTGATTTGCGAATTCCACTTGGATCTCTTCCATCGCGGGAGCCACTCCCCAGATCCGAATCTCCTGATTAGCTTGCAGCACCATGTCGCTTTGAAATACAGACGCTACAGCTAATGGAATCGCTTGATTCGAATCCAGCGATTCACCTCGCAAAGGCGAAAGTGTAAATTTTGGGTTAGCCGTTTTTTGCCGGGGTGGAGGCGACAAAATATCTTTCAGCTTAATTGACTGGAATGTCATATCAGCCTGACTACCCTCGTAAAGAATCCCGACTGTTTCCGCATCGATCATGGACATACAGGAATAGCCCCGCCCCGGCTCTTCGTCCAACAACAATTGAGTTTGATGCGGCCAGGTCTCGCCGTTATCCCGGGATGCCTTGATCGTGATGTGGTTTCTACCGCGAAGCGAATTTGGGTTCGAGTAAAGTAACAGCGGCTGATCGTTTTCCAACGCGATTCCACGCCAAGCCAACTCACGATTCACGTTAATTAAACTCGCCATGCAAGCACCCGGCTCAATCAGATTTCGCCGCGAAGTTGGATGCTCTTTCCAAATTCCACCAAGGTTTTCAGTCGTCATCACTACACGTGCAGGCTCTCGGTTAAAACGGCAATTGAGCATCAACCGGCCATTGTCTAGTTCAACCACCTGAGCCTCAGTAGTGTCGTCTGCCGCACCGGTTCCGATGGACCATGTCTTTCCATGATCTCGACTGTAGATGATGCTGGAATGCGGGAGACGATGCGCGGTTCGATCAACCAGATCTGGGGGATCTTGATATTGAGCGGGGAATACTAATGTTCCATCCGTCATCGAAATCCCTTTCCCGGGTCCTTGAAGCAAAAAACACCACTCAGGTTTTTTAACTTGCTCAGTAATGTTAATTGGCTTTGACCAAGACACTCCATCGTCATCACTTCTGACCATGATCCATTGCCCCGTCTCCGCTGGGGAGAGCCCCGGACCAGACCCTCGCCAAGACCGGTTCCCATGTGACCAAGTGGCGGAAACCCAAATTGTTCCCGTCTGACGATCAACGAGAATGGATGGGTCGCCAATCCCATCGTGATTCCATTTCGGATCATCTCCCATGTCCATAATGATCTTCATCGGCTGCCAAGTTTGCCCTCGATCTACAGATCGCGACAATCCAACATCCACATCCCCGGGAAGATCTCCCCCTCCCGACCGCCTTACGTCATAGACGGCAAGCAATGTTCCGTCATTCGTGGTTACCAAACCCGGGATGCGATAGGTATGAACTCCATCATCACCTGACTTTCGGACGGCAACACCAACCGATTGAAATTGAGCCGCACGTCCCTGCTTTTGAAGCGAACCATTGCTGAACCGCGTCTTTTTCGGATCCAACTTTGCCCCAACTTTAGAGCCCAATCTGGCATTCGGAGCGACAGTCGCTGCTAACCAAAAGTAATTCTCCCCTTCAACCAACGTTTGTTCCCCGCGAAACCCAACTTCTAACTCAACCAATCCATTCATTACCTCAACAGAGTCGAGAGAATTTCTGACTGTCGAATCAGAATCGGCATCCCTGGTAGTCTCAATCGCTTTGCCTACGACTGGTTGACCGAACTCATCAGAAAGTGAAAACGTATTTTGCGAGCCGGTGTAATAAACTTGCAGTGAATTCAGTGCCTCTGGTTCTGAGAAAACAAGCCCACCCAACTGCCTCAATGAAATCGGATCGACAGAACCTTCGACGTCGACCTTCAACTTCACCAACGGGCTAGCCTTTCGGCCAATTAAGGCAGGAATCGCTATTGGGACGATACTGACATTGGTAATCCGTTGAGGTTGCGGTGCAGAGATTCGAAAATCGTCAATTAAGGCCCCCGTTCGCTCTGGACTTGAAACCCTGATCCGTAATTTTGAAAAACCTCCGGATTCTACATTCACGCGAACGTTTGACAAAAACGCTCTACCTACTTGCACGGTCTTTCCACCATTGAATATCTCTGACCACTTTCCATTCTGCCATTTATCAATCTTAAACTCGAAGGGAACTCGCCGAGTCCACCGTTCAGCCCAAAACGAAAGCAAACTGTTGCTTGCAATTTCCGAAGGCAACGTAATTTCGACAACCGTCTCAGCCCCTCCGAGTAAATGGAGACATTGCTCCCCCGATTTCGCATGCTGGTCGTCGATTTCTGCCGTTCCAGTGACCACGCGCCAAGTCGCCCCCCCTATATTTAGCTTGGCAAATGAGCCCGGTTTAAGAGACTCAAAACCAGTTCGGAACAAGGAACTTTTGGGCATATCAGCAGCGGGCGACGCGCTCAAGCCAAACGCTGACACCAGTTGTTCGTTTAGCGTATTAACAGTTTTGTTATTCTGTTTTAGCCCAGCGATATTCTGTTGTTCAATTGGACTTTCGTCATAATCATAGAGTTCAGTGGCAACCACGGTACCATCCGGTTTTCGCCATTGCGTTAATCTTTGAGAATTCGTTCTCAATGAATACCCCATCACCTTGCCACGTGGATATTGGCTTAACGCAAACCCCTTTGTCTTGAGACTGGCGTCGTTAAGTAGAGCCTGAAAACTCTCACCTTCGAGCTTTGGATTCGCTGGAAGCCCTGCTGCCTGAACTAAGGTTGGGTAGATATCGATCAACTCCACGAGAGCCTGCGACTTTTTACCTCTGGACTTCATACCTGGCGTTCGCACGATCAACGGAACCCGTGTATCCAACTCAAAATTCGTAGTTTTCCCCCACAGCCCTTGTTCTCCGAGATGGTATCCATGGTCTCCGAAGACACAGACAATCGTATTATCAGCAAGCCCCAATCGATCTAACTCGTCCAAGACAATGCCGACTTGAGTATCAATAAAACTCACACAGGCAGCGTAAGCGTGTCGCAATCGCACTTGAGAAGACGGACTAAATTTATCTTGGTTAGGTTGATCTGAATAACGTCGAATTTCACCCGAGGAGTGGCCAGCAAATCCCGGAGTACTTTTTGGGAAATCGCGATTGTCTGCAACGGTGATGTCTTGATAAAGATCGAAATATTTTTTGGGGGCAATAAACGGAGAATGGGGCTTAATAAAACCAACCGCTAAGAAAAACGGTTCCGAAGAGTCTTTTAACTCACGCAACGTTGTGATCGCTGTGGCGGTAACCTTTCCATCATACAATTGCTCATCCGGAACATTGGGAGCCTCCGTGGCTAGGCCGAATACCAACCGCTCTGTCCAGTCAACCCCCTTTTGGCCAAGCCCCGGATAGGATTTCTTAAAAGCGGTTTTCGCTGATACTACCCCCTCTTCGGTAAAGTAATAACGAGGACCAAACCTAACCGCTGGCACTGACCAACTTTCAGGATCCCCCATCGTGTCCCAACTAGTTTTGCTCGCCCCCTCTGGGAAGACACCATGAAAGATTTTTCCGATGGCCTGAGTTCGATATCCTTGCTGCTTAAAATATTGCGGTAACGTCACAACATCTGGATGGTTAGTACGAAAGTGAACATGGTTGCCAACAACTCCGATGGTTTCTGGCCGCAATCCCGTCAACATGCTTGTTCGGGATGGGTTGCAAACCGACTGCTGGCAATAGGCTTTTTCAAAAATCAAGGCTGATCTTGCGAACTGATCCATTCGCGGTGTGACCATTTTCGAATTGCCATAACAATTCAAATCTGGCCTCAAGTCATCGATCGCGATTAGCAATACATTTGGCGATGGACGGTTCTCCGCAACCGCTCCGTGGATAAACACTGACACTGCGCCAATGGCGAGCGCGAAAAACAAAACGGACTTCCGACTAGACCTCATTCACTTTTCTCCAATTTAGCCCAGCCCGATATGTGAACCGAAAACGTGAACCGAAAACTTGTACACCCAAAACTGTGACTTCCTCTTGGAAACGCTAAAATCAACTTGAACCACAAAGGTAAACTTTAATTTCTTCAACATTTTACCCTTGAGCCACGAACTACCGACAAGATCTGGATGGTAGAACCCCACTCCTTAGGTGGGTATGATCTTGTTACATCTGATGCCCTCTGTCAAATTCCCAACTGCGTTGAAGGATTGGCAAACACTAAAACTTTGCAGTTTCATTTTTAGGAATGGACAGATTCAATTATGTCCCAATTCAGCCCCCACTCTCTCAAGCACCAGTTCGACTCAGACGGCCTGACGTTCATTCCGTCCTTTCGATCACAGCTTGAGGTCGGTGATATTAAAAACAATCTCGATCGGGTAATTCAGAATGTCGTCCCCACAATGCCGGCAGAACACGTTTTCTATGAAGACAAACAAGATAGAAGTTCGCTGAAACAACTACAAAACCTTCATCTGCATGACGATTATTTTGGTCAATTGATGACTGACAGTCCATTCCGAAAACTTGCTGAGACTTTGCTTGATTCAAAAGTCGTTTGTAAAAACATGCAGTACTTCAACAAACCTCCGAAATCGGGTTTACCGACCCCACCACATCAGGACGGGTATTACTTCAAGATTTCACCCTGCGAGGCGATAACCATGTGGCTGGCACTAGAACCAGTCGACCATGAAAATGGTTGCGTCAGATACATCCCCAAGTCTCACCTCAAATCGATGCGTCCCCATGGGTCGACGGGGACTCTTGGATTTAGTCAGGGTATTACTGATTTCCCTAACGCCGATGATACTGCGAATGAAATTGCCTACCCCGCCCAACCAGGCGATTTACTGGCTCACCACGCGCTGACGATCCACCGAGCCACGGCAAACCACAGCCCCAACCGGACAAGAAAAGCAATCGGCCTGATCTACTACAGAGAAGATGCAAGAGAGGATTCGAAGGCACGAGCTACCTATAAGAGTAAATTACTAGCCGAAATGAACGCAAAGCAAAGAATTTAGAGGGTTCTTTTATCCCATTGACTTGGCAAAGGCCCTTCAACCAAGTTTAATATTGCAGTCGGTTTCACTAACTCTGGACACTTCTGGATCAAAAACAAATGCCTGGTTCCTCCCCCGTATTAATCGTCCGTTTAGCAATCATGATGTTCCTCCAATTTTTTGTTTGGGGAGCATGGTATGTTTCATTGTTTGGATTCCTCAAAGAAAACGGGATGACCGAATTAGGCGCTGGCGGTTCGTTCGATGCTGCGGCATACACCGTTGCCCCAATTGCTGCGATTCTCGCACCACTCTCACTTGGCCTTGTTGCCGACCGTTTTATAAACACAGAGAGAGTGCTGGCGATCTTGAACATTGTCGGAGCGGGACTGCTTTGGTACGCACCTACGCTTGCCGCCGCTGGTGCGCCAGATAGCTACATTTCGCAATTCATGCACCCTATGGTTCTCTGCCTTCTGGCCTACATGATTTGTTTCATGCCGACGCTGGCTTTGACAGCAAGCCTTTCCTTCAAGCACCTGAAAGACGGTGAAAAAGAATTTCCATTGGTTCGAGTACTCGGAACGATTGGTTGGATTGCCGGAAACTGGGTGATGCTCGGTTGCCGAACGATCACTGGAAATACGGAAGCGTTCAGTGACAATTCGGAACATATGTTTACCGCCGCAGCAATTGCATCGTTTATTCTCGGCGTCTATTGCCTAACCCTCCCTAAAACCGCACCACCAGCCAAAGGTGAACCTGTTTCGCTGGGGAAGGTAGTTGGAATCGATGCTTGGGCAATGCTAAAAGACAAATCATTTTTCGTTTTCGCGTTTGCCTCATTTTTAATCTGCATTCCACTGGCTGGCTATTACGCCAAAGGGGCTGGATTCGTTGGTGAGATGGGCATCACCCTATTTGGCTCGACAACCGGAGCAATGAGCACCGGGCAAATGAGCGAGATTTTCTTCATGCTGATCATGCCGCTCTGTTTCGCCCGACTTGGGGTAAAAAAGATGTTGGTCATTGGCATGCTCGCGTGGGTCGTTCGATACGGGCTATGGGGATTTGCATTCGGCCAAGAAGGAATCCTCCTGACCGCTCCGGTATTCATTGGCATCCTGCTGCATGGAATCTGCTATGACTTCTTCTTCGTCACCGGCATGATTTACACTGATAAAAAAGCGGCGCCGGAAGTCCGCGGTCAGGCTCAGTCTTTGATTGTGATGCTAACGCAGGGATTGGGACTGGGAATCGGAGCCCAGGCCTTTGGCACGTGGACCGGTTGGTGCACAACCGATGAAGTCATTGACTTTAGTAAATTCTGGTACGTCCCCGCCATCTTTGCTGCTGTCGTCATGGTGTTCTTCGCCCTGACATTCTGGGACCGGACAGCGGATGAAAATAAACAGCAGATTGGCTGAGGCTAAATTAAATTTCAATCGTGAATTGAAAAGCAGATTTTAAGTTGATCCAACAAAGCACTCTCCCATTGCATGGAAGGGTGCTTTTTTTAACTCTTAACCTCTTACTGGATAGGTATCGAACCCCACGCAATTCAATACGCCCTGTCGTAAGAACACTTGCTTGCCGGTAAAATTTGTTTCGCTGCAAATAATATCACGAAGGAATCAAAAAGATGGCCACTCCGCTCGAATATGAAAATGCTGTAGGTGAACGGTACGCCAAGGCAGCTGAGGAACGCGAGAGCTCACTCTGCTGTCCGGTTGTATATCGCCAGGAGTTACTCGATGTAATTCCCCAGGAAATCATTGACCGTGATTACGGATGCGGCGACCCTTCCCCCTACGTCAAGGTCGGTGATACGGTTCTCGACCTCGGGTCAGGTGGCGGTAAGCTTTGTTACATCGCGTCTCAACTGGTTGGAAGCGAGGGTTCGGTTATTGGAGTGGACTGCAACCCCACAATGCTCCAATTAGCCCGGAAATATCAAGCAGAAGTCGCGGAAAAGATTGGCTACGGCAACATCTCCTTTCGCGCCGGCATGATTCAGGATTTAAAACTTGATCTCGAGCTATTTGCATCACAACGCGATCGCGATCCTGGATCAGGACTTGCCGGTGTCGTGGAAGACCGCAACCTAGCCCAACGACTTTCCCGTGAGGCAACTCTTATCGAAAGCGGAAGCGTTGACTGCGTGGTTTCCAATTGCGTTCTTAATCTTGTGCAACCTGACGATCGAAAACAGCTTTTCAACGAGGTTTTCCGAGTCCTGAAAGTAGGTGGACGGGCGGCGATTAGCGATATTGTGGCTGACGAAGATATTCCCCAGCACATGCAAAATGACCCAACCCTCTGGTCGGGGTGCATTTCCGGAGCTTGGCGCGAGGATGAATTCCTCGCCGAATTTGAGCGTGCAGGATTCGAGGGAATGCATCTGGCCAAACGGGAATCTGAGCCATGGCAAACTGTCGAAGGGATCGAATTCCGATCGGTTACTGTCGTCGCCTACAAACCCGATGATTGCCCATGCCTCGAGCGCAACCAGGCAGTCATCTATCGCGGTCCATTTAACCAAGTCCTCGATGACGACGGACACACCTACTACCGTGGTCACCGGATGGCCGTTTGTGACCGGACATTCAGGATGCTGCAAACAGGACCTCTTTCCGACTCATTCTTTTTCATTGAGCCGTATCAGGAAATTCCTTTAAACGAAGCCAAGCTCTCAGATTGCCAAGAACGCATTCGACCCGCTCGCGAAACTAAGGGGAATCTGTACCAACTTAACCAGGCACCCGACGATGACTGCTGTGGCGGAACCACGTGCAGTTAACAACTAAGTAAGGCATAGCCGACTGATGAATTAACTCTTCAGTTGGAGCGAATGAGGAATTGATTTCGGATGAAGCCCAAAACATCACTCCAGCACCGCGGCGAACGATTCGCTGATGCAGCAGAACAATTAGTCGTACTCGCACCCCAAAATGATGCCCAGCAATTCCAATCGTCGTTAATCAAGGCCGGTATCTCAAAATTAACGGCTAATCGGGTTGAGATCCTTCAGGTTAATCTCGGTAAGCTTTGTAATATGACGTGCGACCATTGTCATGTGGATGCTGGCCCTGATCGCCGCGAGATCATGCAACGTGCGGAAATTGATGCCTGTATTCAAACGCTGCAAAACAACCCGGAAATTAAAACACTGGACTTGACCGGTGGTGCTCCAGAAATGAACCCCAACTTCTGTGACCTAGTGACCTCAGCGAGAGAGCTGGGCTGCCATGTTATCGACCGCTGCAACTTGACGATTTTACTGGCCAAAGGGTACGAACATCTACCAGAATTCCTGGCAGCCAACTCAGTTGAAATCGTTGCCTCCCTCCCCTGTTACCTCGAAGAGAACACGGATTCTCAGCGTGGAGATGGAGCCTACTCCAAGTCAATCGAAGCCTTATTAAAACTAAATTCCCTCGGCTATGGAAAAACCAACTCCGGTCTCACGCTCACGCTGGTCTACAACCCGGTTGGCCCCAACCTCCCACCAGCCCAAAAAGATCTTGAGTCAGCCTACCGGAGCGAATTGCAAACGCGCTTCGGCATTGAATTCAATCGACTATTCACCATCACTAATATGCCAGTCAGTCGGTACCTCGATTTCCTAATTCGCAGCGGCGATTACTCCACTTACATGGAAAAATTAATCAAAGCTTTCAACCCCGCTGCTGTGTCGGGACTGATGTGCCTAAATACACTTTCTATTGGTTGGGACGGGCAATTATATGACTGTGATTTTAATCAGATGTTGGAATTGAATCTGAAATCACCCGCCCCCAGCACGATCCACGAATTCAATCACGACCAACTAATCAATCGACCGATTCAAATAGCCCAACATTGTTTCGGTTGCACTGCCGGGGCAGGTTCTGGTTGCCAAGGCTCTATCACTTAACCTTGAAAATATTTTTCGAATTTGTGTCGCCTGTTGCCAATCGAGCTTCGCTTGTTTCTACTGTGACTACTCAGGCTGAATTCAAAAATGAATAAGCGGAGCGGAAAAGTAAAAGTACAGATAGATATTTTTTTAATACGACAGCGAGAGGAAATATAATGCTTAACAAAATCAAGTGGATGCTACCCGCAGTGCTATTTACAGCTTCAATCATTGGCTGCAACCAACCAACCGTTGCTCAAAGCCCGGACGACGCTAAGGTCACTCATCAGGTTTTCTTCGATGTAAAAATTGGTGACGAAAAACCAAAACGAATTGTCATGGGACTATTCGGCGACACGGTGCCAAAGACGGCAGAGAACTTTCGTGCTCTTTGCACTGGCGAAAAGGGAGAGGGAAAATCGGGAAAGCCGCTTCATTACAAGGGGAGTGTGTTCCACCGCGTCATCCCGCAATTCATGCTTCAAGGTGGTGACTTTACCAACGGTAACGGTACCGGTGGCGAAAGCATCTACGGTGAAAAATTCGCAGATGAAAATTTCAAACTAAAACACACCAAACCTGGACTACTCAGTATGGCGAATGCCGGACCAAACACAAATGGTTCTCAGTTTTTCGTTACCACCATTAAAACGGGTTGGCTCGATGGTAAACACGTTGTCTTTGGCAAGGTAATAGACGGCATGGACACTGTCCGAGAGATCGAGGCCGTCGGCAGTCGTTCGGGACGCACGAGCGAGACAGTTACGATCGTTGACTCCGGAGAGCTTAAAGGCGACGCCATGATTAAAAAGTAGGATCGACTAACAATCGTCGAACTCACAAGGCCACGATGGCAAAGTCATCGTGGTCTTTTTTTATACACAACGCGATTTGACATAAATTTAATTTTTTCACCAGAGAGACCAGAGCAAAACAAACACTGGCCGTCAGACCTTTTTAAGCTGAATCAATAGCCATTGGACCAGCCTGACCTAAATCGTTCATTAGTTCCCGAAAGGGCTTTAAGTTCAATTCCATAATCCTTGCAACGGACTTTGAACATAAAGCCGGTATTCCTTTAGCCTCGACATCGTGCAAAGTTTTTTTTCAGTTACGCGAACCAATTTTCCACTGAACTCAATGAGCAAGCCGAAAACAACATCCACTAATTTCGGAGTCGTCAACAGAAATGCGAGACCATTCAATCTCTTTGCCAAGACGCTACCGAATTCGCCATTCCCGATGGCCCCTGAGTCTTCTTAATTTTTGCAGCCTTTGGAGGTGAAGCGTTCATCGAAGTTCTTAAAAACATCAAAGAGTCTTATCACGAATCGCCACGCTCTATGCATCTCCTCTACGTAACCGACCCCTTAACCCTTCCAATTCCCGATGATGATATTCAAAGTGTTCCGTTATTCCGTAACATTCGGTCAGGACGTTTTACTTTCGATCTATCTCAAAGATACCCACTGGGATACTCCATTTTTGAGGCTGAAAAAACGACTTCAGGACATTAAGTTTTGTGCGCATCTCAACTGTTTTCAGAAAGTTTGATCGCTGCGAGAAAGGAGATAGACCAAAGCTTTAAGATGATTTCAAAAACTGCATACGTGGGGTGTGGAGGACTCAATCGGCTCGTATAAAATCCTTCACTAACTGGCAGGGCAGTAAATCTTCAGGGGTTGTTTACGGGGGCTAACTTTTAACCCGTGCAATTCCCACCAAGATGCCAGCTAAGATTTGAGCCGAGGACAAAGCTGTTGTTTTGACCAAGTGGATTCCTTCTGAGACTGTCAATAAAATTACCATTCTGAGATTCCAAAAACAACAGACACTTGCCTGCCGTCCTCCGTGTCCATAAGCAACGATGCAGTCGTGACCGCTAACCATTTATTAAATAGATCGCGAGCCTGTACGCCGGTTAGACAACTTGCATACTCCGTTGTAAGTTTTTAACGGTTACCAAATTCAGTCAAAGCCTTAGCCGTGCCGTTGCAGGTTTAGCTTTGTTTTGAGTTCACGATGGCCTTGGCCGAGTCGAAATAAGAAGCCGCCATCGATTTACGCTTTCGGCGTTGTTTTGAAAACGACAACTGTGGAACTCGGTCGCAACCGCAACGCTATTCGCGTACTTCCTAGGTCTATTTGCTGACCTTTTCGGTATAGCACGCGAATTTCTGACGTCATCTTTAAATAAAGTAAATTTCGGCCGAAATCTAGGTAATCTGATCTTTGAGGGTTACCACAAAAACGGTAGCTTCGCGGAAATCCGGTCTCATCCGGGGGCATCATGGAGAATTATATATGAGTCTTAACAACCGCCATTTTCCAAAGTTTCTCGAAAACAGTACCCTGTTTCGAAAATTATTCTTGCTGCGGAAATTGTTTTTTTCCAAACGAAAATCTTCGCATTATTCTCAATTCGCAGAAGATGTATCGATCACTCGTCTGTTTCCACGAAATTACAAAGGCCTGTTTGTTGACGTCGGATGTTTTCACCCCATCAAACATAACAACACATATGCGCTCTATAAACGTGGATGGCGAGGGATTAACGTCGATATCGACCAGATTAAAATCGATGGATTTAACCTGCTCCGGCGGCGTGATACAAATTATGTCGGTGCGGTCAGCAACCACAACGGCGAAGTGGAGTACTATTCGGCGGGCTTTTACTCGTTAGTCAACACACTTGAAAAAGACTTTGTAACTTCTGACAAAGATTACCGACTCAAGAAGACGACCGCAAAACGGCTCGATCAATTCATCGCGGACTCTCCTTATCGTAATCGCGAGATTGACCTGTTATCTGTTGATGTTGAATCACACGATCTTGAAGTGTTGAAATCCCTTGATTTCGAACGATACCGCCCAAAGGTCGTTGTCTGCGAAACACAAACTGATTGCCTTGATGACTTAAACAAAACGGAGCTGTTCCGCTTCCTCGATGAACACGGCTATACGCTGGTCAACTGGTGTGGCCTTTCTCTAATTTTCCGTCTGCGAAACTGGTCGATCGACAGCTTCCATTCGATTAGCGACGCTGCCTAACCAATCCTAGTTACATGCGAAACCTGTGAGAATCCTCAAATCCAAGCCACGTTTTAGCGGCCCCAACAATGGCGGCTGAAAACTAGTGTCTCTCATCGCACGCTCGGCAAACCAAGCGGAGGAAAACCAAGCGGAGGAAAACAGAGAGTTTTCCAGATTGATAGAAAGTGGACCCGATCGGGATCGAACCGACGACCTCTACACTGCCAGTGTAGCGCTCTCCCAGCTGAGCTACGGGCCCTGAGATAGACGCACGTTTGACAGTCATACGTGCGAAATTGCATTCCGAGAAAAACTATAACCGTCTCTCGTGAGCGAACAAAATATCAACACACCCAATCGGTGTCAAGGACGGCGATAAAACCAATCGGCTTTATTTAACAATGTGAAACGTCACAATTGAGTTGCTACAATTGCAATTCTCTAAAAACAACGCAGCAATTAGCCCGGAGTGCCCGCATGCGACAGCCGCTCATCAAGTCAGCTCTCTACTTCCTTTCGGTTACCGTTCTATTTTGCCTCAACGACACGGCCGATGGCCAGACTAAAATTCCGGAACAATCAGTAGAACTGATCGTCCTTGGCATCGCTCAAGACGCCGGATTCCCTCAGGCAGCCTGCCAAAAGCCATGTTGCAAATTGGCCTGGAAAGACCCGAGTATTCGCCGTAACGTCGCTTCACTAGGCCTTATCGATCATGCCACGGGACAAAAATGGCTATTTGACTGCACTCCCGATTTCCCACAACAACTCCAAGTCCTACAGGAACCATCGTCAAGCCAAAATGTACAGCCTGATAAACCGGTACTCGACGGAATATTTTTAACTCACGCGCATATCGGTCATTACTCGGGATTAATTCACCTCGGGCGCGAAGTTATGGGCGCACGACAAATCAAGACTTACTGCATGCCGCGGATGCGGGATTTTCTATCTCGAAATGGCCCCTGGAGCCAATTGGTCAAGCTAGAGAATATCAGGACTATTGAAATGGTCGCTGGAACACCGATCAAGCTTAACGAACGTATCGAAGTCACACCTTTCGTTGTGCCTCATAGGGATGAGTTTTCTGAAACGGTTGGCTTTAAGATCCAAGGCCCCAGCAAATCAGTTCTCTTTCTTCCGGATATTGATAAGTGGTCACGATGGGATCAATCCATCGAAAAGATGATCGAATCTGTAGACATCGCGTACTTAGACGGAACGTTTTTCGAAAACGGAGAAATCCCCGGTAGAGACATGGCCCAAATTCCTCATCCGTTTGTCAGTGAGTCAATTCGCCGGTTCTCTCCTTTGGTAGAGACTGAAAGGAAGAAAATCCGATTCATCCATTTCAACCACACAAACCCTGTGCTCCAGCCAGCCAACGCAGCAACAAGAAAAATAAACCAAGCAGGAATGGCCATCGCTAAAGAGAAAGAAACCGTAAAACTATAATACATGACGACAGCATTGTTAATTTTTCAAGTAAGTCTCCCGGTTTCTTTGATTTCATCAAATCCCTCGACTCCCCCCCTGCATTTCCAATCGAATCAAGAATAAACTTTCAAGCGGTTTATTTGGTCGGGGATATCGGCACTCACACCGCCGGCAAAACTTAAGTTCCGACTGCGTACGAAAAGATACTTTAAAGGAAACAGAGATGGCGGAAATTACTCTTAAAGGCAACCCCTGTAACACGACCGGCGACCTACCTGCAGCAGATGCATCTGCTCCCGGATTTACATTAGTTGCGGGAGATCTGAGCGAAAAAACGATGGCCGATTTTCAAGGTAAGAATGTCATCCTTAACATCGTGCCCAGTTTCGACACCGGAACGTGTGCACTCTCAGTGAAAACATTCAACACCAAGGCAGGACAATTAGAGGACACCGTCGTCGTCAACATCTCAAAGGACTTGCCCTTTGCCCAAAAACGTTTTTGTGCGGCTGAAGGTGTTGAAAACGTCACGAACCTCTCAGCCTTCCGGTGCAGTGAGTTCGAAAACAACTACGGAGTAGGGCTTGTCGACGGTCCGCTTAAGGGACTTCTAACCCGAGCTGTCATTGTGGTTAACAAAGATGGCAACGTCCTCCACTCCGAATTAGTCGGTGAAATTGCTGACGAACCCAATTATGACGCGGCACTCGCGTCGCTTGGTTAGTTCTCATAAATTCTAAAAATTGGCAGGAGCGGTTTCTACTTACACCGCTCCTGCTTTTGTTTAGCAGGCAAAACGCGTAAGCATCTTATTACCTGCACAACAAAATTTGCGTTCCCTTCACGAGATCGGTTATAACCATTTTTTGACGTTGCCTGTTCAATGTCGATTTTTTCAAAAATTTACTTTGTGTCATTCATCCCCAACGATGTCGCGACTTCGAGATTCGGCTGGGTTTGTTATTTAGAAATTGAGCACGAACATGCCTGGTCGAGAGCATTTTGCAAGTCTTCTCGACGCTGCCTCCGATCCAATTTGGTCTATTTCACTCGATGGACTCAAACTTCTCCATATTAATCTCGCGGCCTCATCCGTATTTGGACGCACGCGAGAATCGATGCTGGAGTCAGACCGGGATTGGCAACTGCTAATTCAGGAACAGGATCGCATCTTACTCAATGATCGTTTAAGTCAGATTCAAACGCTTCAATCATTCAGGCAAGACTTCAGCATCCTTAACCCGGGTTGCCCGCCTAAATTACTACAGGGACATTTCCAACTAGTCAAAACGTCAGATCCTTCCAATCAATTCATTACCGCGACAGCTCACGCTATTGATCGCGAAACGTCCCCCTCGCAACAACAAGAAGACTCTCTGACAATTTACGATTCGTTGTTAGAAAGCTTGCCAATCAACGTTTTCCGGAAGGATCGCGAAGGAAAAATTGTCTTTGCCAACAACCGATACTGCACTGACCTTGGCCTGGCGCGAGAAGAGGTTCTCGGCAAAACTGATTTCGATTTTTTTGACCGAGAAACCGCCCGAAAATATCATGCCGATGACCAACGAGTCTTAACGACTGGCGTGCTTTTCCATGATACCGAAGTCCACCCCTCCGGGAACGGCCCGATCCATGTCGAAGTTTTAAAATCAGCCGTCGTCGACCAGACTGGAAACCGGATCGGTATTCAGGGAATGTTTTGGGATATTACAGATCGCAAAAATGCGGAGGTGGCACTGCGGCACGCAAAAGAAATTGCCGAATCAGCAAGTCAGGCTAAAAGTGATTTCCTCGCAAATGTAAGTCATGAAATCCGAACTCCCATGAATGGGATCATTGGCATCACGGATCTCCTTCTCTCCAGTTCTCCCGACCTCGAAGATCGGGAGTACCTCAACATGATTCAGCACTCAGCTGAATCTTTACTTGGATTAATCAACGACATATTGGATTTTTCCAAAATCGAAGCTGGAAAAATTGAACTAGAAAACCAACGATTCGAACTAAAAGAAGCGTTAGGTGACACCCTCCGCTCATTGGCCTTCAAAAGTCTTGAAAAAAATATCGAGTTGATTCTAGAGGTCGCTTCTGATGTGCCCACTTTTATCATTGGTGACCTCACTCGCTTGCGACAAGTGATCGTAAATTTAGTAATCAACGCCTTAAAATTTACCCAACAAGGTTCCGTCAAGCTGGCTATTGAAAATTCAGAAATTTTTGAAGACGGCGTCGAATTGATGTTTCACGTAATCGACTCCGGCATCGGCATTCCTCTTGAGAAACAGAAACTTATTTTTTCAGAATTTGAGCAAGCTGACACCTCGACCACAAGAGAGTATGGCGGAACCGGACTAGGCCTTGCGATTTCCTCGCGTTTGGTATCACTCATGGGAGGAAAACTGGAGGTCGAAAGCCAACCCAATCAAGGAAGTCGGTTCTATTTTGCGTCAAAATTCAAAACGGATTCGGCAATAACTCCCGCAGTAAGTCAAGAACTCAAAGACCGGACCGTTCTGCTTGTAATTAACAACTTCGACCTGTTATCGAATCTTGAACAAATCCTTCACGCCTATGGCGCGCAAACATACTCTGCGGCGAATACTGAAAAAGCACTGGATCTGTTAGCCCGCTTGGCAAAGCAGAACGCCCCTACCCCTCTGGTAATTATTGATGGCGGGCTTGAGCGTGATGGTGGTGCGGGTGCAGCAATGAAAATCCAAGAAACTGCAACTCTCTCCCTGCCCCGCATGATTGTTCTTTTCAACGCCAAACAACAAGAGGCGAACCTTGATTCCACTCGCCTCACCAACGTTTCCCATATACTTAAGCCGATCAAGGAATCTGACTTATTAGAGACAATTCGATCCTTACTAGGACTCACAGCCACACGCTTAACTCGGTCGAAATCAACGAATGCACCTACCTCTGGATCACTGCAGTTGAACGTGTTGCTCGCTGAGGACAACCTGGTCAATCAGAAACTGGCGGCAGCTATTCTTAAGAATGCTGGGCACAGGGTTATCATGGCCAACAACGGTCGTGAAGCTGTTGAAAAATTTAAGCACTGCTCGATTGATTTAATCCTAATGGACATTCAAATGCCTAACACGGATGGAATTCAAGCAACGCTTGAAATTCGCCAATTGGAGTCGGGGCGTTCGAAGAAAGTGCCAATCATCGCGATTACTGCACATGCCAGTGCTGACGATCGAAAACACTGTCTTGAATCGGGGATGGATGACTACATCGCCAAACCCTTTCGCGCACGCGAATTGATCAATTTAATTCGTCTTCGCGCAGGCCACCCAACTCTAAATGCTTCAACTCCACAAGGAAAAGAAATGGAATTTAGCTCTGTTATTAAATGGAATCGTGCGTTTGAAACTGTTGGTGGCGACAAGCAATTGCTTGGCGAGCTCATGAAGGTATTTATCAAAGACCAAGAGTCGTTAATTACCGCAGTTCAAAACGCTGTCGCCGCAAGGGATGGCAAGGAACTAAAGCTAAGAGCCCATTCCATAAAAGGTGCCCTGAATCACCTTGGCGCAATTCACTGCGCAAAACTTGCAGAAGCTCTCGAAGAGATGGGGAGTAACGACCAATTTTCAGATGCCGAAAATATTTTCAACGAATTCACGCAGGCACTGCGCCCGGTCAGCATTGAAATGATGAAGTTCATTAACACCAATGATCAGCCCGATTAAAGTTAATGCAAATTGGATCGGATTAACACAGATCTTGCATCAAGATTTCGAAGCTGAACGGACCACATCTTTCGCCCTCTTTAAAGCTGCACGTAAGCAAATTCCAACCAGAACTAACCTGCATCTGTCCAGCGACGGACGAGGCCCGTTACATCAGGACTTGAGTTTCTGTAGCTGACTATTTCGATTTCTAAATCAAAGAACTGATACTTTTTCAACGAACGTTCGATCGCCGAGATAATCCACTCAAACTCATTTCCAAATGCACCACCGCCCAGCAGTGTAAGAAAGACTCTTCCACTTCCCGTTTTAACTTGATTTAAAATTGCAGAACAGAATACTGCTTCGTAACTCGCCTCAAGCACCAACCTTGCAAATGCTTCCCATTTCGAGCTTTCATGGCGAGAATATGCGACTGGAAGTGCCGAGCAAAAGGCTTGGGTCACTCGGTTACCACTGCCCGACAAAGTGACCTCCACTCCCCACTGCAAACCGATCCTTAATGCGTCGCGAAGACTGTCTAGTTCACAATCAGACGCACCGGCAAGTTGCCCCGCAATCTCTGCCAAACCTGATTCAGAGGCCAGAGCATATCCATTTTGCATTCGCCATAAGCGCTCGCTCTTATTCCCCAGCAACTCTCCAAGATCTTTTAACGTATCAATCTGACGGTTGGAAGTTTGACCAATTTTGCCATCGTGTTCCACAAAATAATTTCGATAAATCGTGGCCGCCCCGGCCGCAATCGCACACGCCGGCCCTTGCGTAAAATCCCTTTCGTAAATCCCGACTCCCGCTTCGGGAACAACGCTCGGCCCAACCATTTCCAGCAAATTGAATTGAGACGCCACCTGAAAAATTGCATTTTGATTCTGTGTATCTCGATGTAAATCCTGAACGTCAGCGACGGTCTCTTTAATTACGATCCTTCGCAAAGACTCTGCTGACGTTTTACTGAGTCGAAGATCTGCAACACGTCTACGCAACTCTCCCAAGGCAACTACCTCGAGATGGCCGTAAGCGTGGGATGCTCCATTGATATTTGACCTCAAAACACCATCACACGCGAAGAGATGCTGCCGAACGCTTGCTTCAGACTCTTGCTCAAGCCCGGTAAGTTGTTGGAACCAATTCATGGCTGATCACCGCCCTAGATAACAATCACATCTGAATCAATCACATCTGAATCAAATCACATCTGATTCGACTTCATCAAAAGTAAACTCCGAGTTAAGAATAAGATCATCTTTCCCGTTGCTTATTTTGATCGAACATCCAATCAAAATATTCACGTTCGTTAAAGACGGTCCGCGATGCATTATGGCCCTCGCTCGGGTAAACCTTGAGTTTCACTCGTCTGCCACCAGCTTTTTCAATTTCTCTCACCATCGTCTTTGATCGATCCGCAGGAACGACTTTATCTTTGCCGCCCACAAACGCGTAAACGGGAACCTTCGCCAAGTTCTGAGCCCACGCACTCAAATCATCCGTAATATCTTTGGGCCCCCCGGGGCCGATCCCTCCCACGATGGGCGCAATCGCAGCAAAATGTTCTGGATTGGCCCCCCCCCACATCCACGAGCCGTATCCCCCCATACTGTTACCAGTTAGGTAAACACGGTTTTCATCCAACGGGAGAGTCGCTTTTAAATGTTGGAATAAAACATTGAGATCCTGTTCATTCCAAATCCCCCGCTTGCCTTCTTTCGAAGTGCGAAGACACTGCGGCGCGACGATGATACAAGGTCCCTTTTTAAATTTCTCAATTCCACGACAAACCCCCATCGGTTGCCCTTTGATTCGATTGATGTCCTCTCCCACACCTCCAGCACCGTGGAGGTAAATGACCAATGGCACATTTTTGGAATTGCGAGGGTACAGCGAATACACGAGAAACTCTGGGTTGAGAAAACTTGTTTCTTTCTCCAACTCCAACGGTAACTTGCTAATCTTTGGTCTTACCGGCTGTGCCCAAACAGAGGAACAAAACACTAACATCAAAATTAGAACAACAGAGCTTCTCATCAATCCCCCTCTAACCTTAGGCGACTAGTTACATCATGAAATCTAAACTTTTTTAAATTGGATCAAATCCTCATTCAAAAGTCAAAAACCGACAACCGTTCCCGAACGGCCTCGGTGTTAGCGGACAAGCATTTCTGAAGAACAAAATGCAATGCTCGATCCCCTCCGGCAGAGCCACGCCTTAAGTCAATCTGCCGTAAAATGTTCTTCTTGCGCTTTCGGAAAGTGCAACACCGGGCAGAGAATTGTAAGCCAGAACGGCAAGAATCCGAGTCCGGTCACTTTCGTTTGGTGAGACACGATGCACTGAATTCTTACCGCGAAACAACACTAAAGTTCCCGGTTCGATCTCAAGTCGCTCAGGCTGTAATTTTCCATCGAGAAGATCTGTCACACCCGAGTAGTTCTCTTTCCCATCACTAGAGAATCTGTAATCGCGAATGAACTCAAATCGCCCCCCCACATCTGGCTTCTGAATCATTAAGGTGATGGCAAATGACGAATTGTCGAAATGCCAACCAAGTTCTTGATTTCGTTCAGCGTAGTGAATATTGATCGAAGAAAGGCTATCTGCATAAGGATAGATTTCAGCGTGACCCACTACCGTTTTTACAAATCCTCGAAACATTATCGAATCATAGAGTCTGCGTAGAATCGAATCAGGAGCAACGAGATCATCGCAAACGCAACCCTTGGAGGTTGTCACCGTTCGATTAAGCGGATGGTTCGCTGGCAGACTATGGTCTGGTGCGTTCAGAAAAACCGAATGAGTCTGACGACAAAAATATGCCTGCTCTCGCAATCGCAATGATTCATCGAGCATATTTTCCATGGCTTCGGCATCTATGAACTGAGCTAGTGAAAGAACACCGTGCCTGTCCAAAGTTGCCTGACACTGCCTTTGAAAATCGAGATCAAATACTGGGTGACTTTCTAAATCAACAATGCCACTTAATTCCATGTTATTGCTCTCCAACGAACTCACAACCATCCAAGAAGCTTTCAAGCCAAAACAGGCTCAAACCTGCTTACTCTCCACCACACAAAACTTCCGGATGCATGCTCCTAACGACATCATTTTTGCAGCAAATCCGATCTCGAATAGACAACTTCAATTGCCTTTACTTCCGCTCCACCCGGTTCAATATTCCAAGACATAATTGTCAGACTCTGATTCGTTTCGAGTTGATATGTCGTCCGCCAGCCCCAAGGAGCCTCTCCCTCCCCAACCGAGTAGGATCCAACAACCGAGAATCCATTTGCTTGCGAGCCACCGGACGAGAACAAAATTCCATCGGGCATATGAAAATCATCAATCCAGGCAATTTGATATTCATTGGATACAGAATTAAAAGCGATCAACTCCTCGCCTTCACGTTTCTTACCTCCCAGCGAGCTGAGATAATGATGCCTGAACCAGAGCCCTCCCATCACACCGTGAAACTCACCTTGGATAGATGATTGGTCAGAAAGAACTCCATCCTCAAGCCACGTGCGACAACTTCCGTTCCAACACCCCTTCAAACCATTCAGTAAGCTCGGAACCATCTGCACCTCGGTTTTACACCCTGATTTAAATACCAGACCGCCAACGCGTTATTCGGTCTCGAACTGTTGAGTAACGCCTGGATTGTGCACTAATCTGCCATATCGATTCGGTCCCGTCGTCCGAATAAAAAATAGATCGGCACGAAGGAGCGAACCAGCAGCAAGACAAACATTAGCTGCGATCGAGAGTCTTATTTTGACGCCATCGCTCACGTGCTCTCTCGACCGAATCAAAGAACATCGGAAATTCTTTCCGGAGCCAAATTTGCTCAGCCAACATTCGCTTAATGCTTATTCCCTTGGAGAGTTGCACCGCAACTTCATTCCCGTGAGTTCGCAGTACCAAGCCCTCAATCGAAATGCTTTCACCGTCGTGAAATATGACATCACCAGCAAATGCCTCTGAGGGAGCAATCGAGAAAGTGCCCTCGAGAACGATCCGAGCACCGGCCTCAGAAATTTCAGCGACTTGATAAGTGTCGCTCCCGATTTTTATGGTCGGTTGGGACGCAGGCGGGTATCTCAACCGATAATGAGATCGTCGAGTTTCACGTTGCTTGTCGTCCATGGAGTGATTTAAACCATTACAAAGGGCAAACCGGCGTTTTGAATTGGTTATCTTCTACCAATCGACGCCGTTTTCAGTACTCTAAAGGTATCAAACGGCGAATTTCATGGCAAGCCAAACCTCTATTTCCCCCGAATCTACCACAGCTTGGACACCCTAATTTGCTAACGTGCCGACCAATCGTTCAACCTAATTAGAAAATTTATCTTTTTGGTGTGTTTTTGCATCTTTCAGAGGGGCGCTTTTAGACCGCTGAAAGATGTCTCAAGCTTATTCTTACCACCCCAACTTCCCCGGATCGGGCATTTTGAGTGGTTGAGGAATCAGTTCTGTCAACAAAGGAAAGGACCGAGGCAGACCAAATGAACGCGCCTTAATTTTCCCCAGTCCAGCAAAACTCTCGCGTGACTTCCCGAACTCGCGCATCTGTGGTCGGCACCCTCAACCACTTCACTGAGAATTTCCGATGGCAACAGAGATTGTCCTAACGTTCATCGATAGGGGCCCAATGCCAATCAAACTCACGGGCAAAATCGCCCAAGCACACCGCCACGCGAGTTTCGTTACTAAATGACTGAGCCAGTCACCCAGTCTACGTCGCACCACGCATTTTCGTCAGATCGAAGATCCAACAGATCTCGAACCTCAGTTCCCTCAAGTTCAGAACGCAGGATACTTAACAAGGGATCGGGGGCAACAATTGCGATCGTGTCGCTTTTGTGCTTGCGGCGAACCTTCTTTAAAACCATTCGAACTCGGTCCCGAGCTGCCTCCACTGGCTCGCCATTCGGCGGGCAGATCGAATCAGGATTTTCCTGCCATTGGCGATAGAGCCTTGGTTGATTCTCTTTTAACTCACTGCGGCTTTTCCCATGCCACAATCCATAGTTCAAATTAACAAAGTTCTCTTCAACCCGAACTCGTATTTCGCCTGAACGCGACAATTGTCGAGCCGTCTGTTGAGAGGCGAGGCCTGCTGCAGAAAAGATCGCAACGATTCCGGCATCTTCCAATTCTTGAGCGATTACTTTCGCCTCACGCTCGCCTTCCGAGCTCAACGGCATATCAAGCGCACCGACGATTCTATCTTGATCATCAAGATCGGTCGATCCTGCGCGAACCAACAGAATCCTCGGTTTCTCGTTGAATACGATTTCACTCATTGATTGTATTTAACCTGTGCCATCATCGATTCCATCGCCACCGAATAATCGTCTTGCTTGAAGATCGCACTCCCTGCAACCAGAAGCTGTGCCCCTCGCTCGGTTGCCAACCCGATTGTCGAGCCGTTTATCCCGCCGTCAATCTCAAGGATTAACTCTTCACCGCCTGGCATTCCTCGAATTTCATCAAACTTATCCAAAACTGGTTCAATAAAAGATTGACCGCCAAAGCCAGCGTGAACGCTCATCACCAACGCCATATCTGCATGCGGAACCGCGTCTTCGATTTTTTTTGTAGGCGTATCAGGATTAACCGCAATCCCGGCTCCAACACCCAACTCTTTAATTTGATTAATTAAGCCACATGCATCCTCAGTCGCCTCGGCGTGAACAGTAATCATGTCAGCACCAGCGTCTCGGAAAGCCTCGATATATTTCTCTGGCTGAACCATCATCAAATGAACATCTAACGGCAAATCGGTGAGCTTACGCAAGGCAGAAACAATCGTCATGCCATACGTAAAATTGGGAACAAAAACACCATCCATTACATCGAGGTGCAATCCAGCCACTCCGGCTTCTTCAAGCAACTCAATTTCACGTTCAAGATTTCCGAAGTCGCAAAGCAACAACGAAGGTAGGACAGCAGGAACTGCCTCTTTGAAAGCAGGTATACATTCACGACCTAGTGACATAGTCATCGACGCTTATTGTTGATCAGGAATTCGCAAACCAAAGTGAAACCCTTCCGGCCTCAAAGAGCGCCTCCAGGAACGACTCGAAATTCTATCCGGACCGGTTAGCTTCGCTAGAGCCAAACACCAAATCTGCTCTAAACAGGGCAATACTTGGTGCCTACAATCGGAAAAACACGTAAAAAAACGAATAAAAACCCGTTTTTCGAGTATTCCCTCAACCTGCCTTTCGTTTGTTTTTTTTCGAAAAACAGCAGATTATTTGTCCTTATTGTAGAATTGGGTCAAATCAATCCCGCGATCCCGTTGCTCATCCTCCATGAGCTTCATCCGGGTTTCCAATCGTTCGATCTGTTTGACCATTTTTGGAATTAAATCATCGACTGGATCTTTTTTGACCGGTCGCGGAACGGCAGGATAATTTAATTGCCTTTGCAACGCGGAGAACAAATACATCGGCTCTTTGCCACGATTTGCCAGTGCAATCCGCCCTTCTTTTTCTCCAAATAAAACAATCTCCGGAACTTCATCATCGCCGTCGGAGTCCTCTATCTGCCCAAGTTTATTTCGCCGTGATAGATAATGTTCGCTATGAACGTAAACCAAGTCCGCGAGATCGACCAAACCAACGCGATGACGGATCGACAAAATCCACTGACGCCAAACTTCAT
>Ga0315332_10000178_pt1 | contig 24801 bp, 19 predicted proteins | sample M110034915metaG_FD_203455 | JGI IMG/M metagenome (GOLD analysis project Ga0315332, IMG submission 203455) | Ammonia-oxidizing marine archaeal communities from Monterey Bay, California, United States - M1 100m 34915 | ecosystem: Environmental > Aquatic > Marine > Intertidal zone | place: USA...
GACGTCTCCCGCCGTCAGGATTTGCTGCAACAGAGACGGTTTTCCGTGGCGTTCCACGAACATCAGCCTCTGTTCAATCCGTTCAACACTGGTCGACTTCGGAGTGACATTAACGCTGACCGGATTCCGCAACAGTCGCTTTGACAATTGAGTGATCTTCGGCGGCATTGTCGCGGAGAAAAACAGTGACTGACGCTCTGCCGGCAGATGATTGATAATTCTTCTTAAATCCGGCAGAAAGCCCATGTCCAGCATTCGGTCTGCCTCGTCCAGAACAAAAACTTCCAGCTGATCCAGCGTGATGTGACCCTGATTCATCAGGTCCAGCAATCTGCCGGGCGTGGCGACAAGGATATGTGCACCACGCTTCAGTGATCGTACCTGATTTCCCTGCTTGACGCCGCCGTAGACAAGGACCTGACGAAGTCTGAGATGTCTGCCGTATGTGGCAAAGCTTTCTTCGATTTGAATCGCCAGTTCTCGTGTTGGAGCCAGGACGAGTACCAGGGGCCGATTGGGCAGGGCCTTGCGGCTGTTTCGTCCCAGCCGATTCAGAATGGGCAATGCAAATGCCGCCGTTTTTCCGGTTCCCGTCTGAGCACATCCCAGGATATCACGTTTCAGCAGGGCCGCTGGAATCGTCTGAGCCTGAATTGGTGTCGGGACGTCGTACTTCTCTTCGGTCAATGCACGCTGCAATGGGGCAATTAATTTGAGTTCTTCAAACTTCTTCAATTGTGTTCCCTGTGGTATGTGGGGGTGATCTGCGCGAATAGGGATGGCTATTCGGTGTCTGTGTTGTTAGTTGTCAGGTCGGCTGACGCACTGCTGCCCGAAGGCTGATACGGACCTGGCATGTGAATGCCGCTTTGGACAGATATTCCGGACAAACAAGAAAGTCACAGAATTCGATGCGTCCTGATTGACGCTGGCGGCTTTCCAGAGCGGTGTACTTAACCGATGGTGGGCAGCAATTTTGCGGCGAACATGGCGACGCAGATTTCACGGGGCTGCAGGAGGATCCACCTCTGTCAGAAAACCCCGTCTGGCCGAAAAACGTTACCTGCTGATTTCAAGCAACGCGACTCGCTTTGTCCGACCACTTTAGCGACAGCTTCCGTTTAGAAGCCTCGCCTGAAGGTAAGATAACCCGGACGGCCCGGGACGCCAAGCCGTAATTTGCAGAAACATCACGTGAGAACAGCTTTTCTCATACAGGACGTTACAAATTCCCTGTCACAACGGCTTTCCCGGAATTTCCTCAATTACGTGGCGTTCGGTTAAGTTCACTGCCGGTACCGGTCACGTCAAATTCCCCGAACGCCAAATCAGTCATTGGGGCCATTCGTATCATCAGCAGAGCGGAAAAGGCTGCTGCGTCCTGGCTGCAAAAGGGATCGAGTCGATTGACTGACCGCTCACGGTCGGTAGCCTCCGATGTCTTCTGACACCGACTGGACTCAGACGCATGACTCGAATTCACACCACCCTGCTTCTGCTGACAATCGTCGGCTCTTCACACCGGACCCGGGCCGACGGTCCTTTTCAGGCGACGGGTTTCAAGGTGGGAGAGGTCACTGAATCGTCCGCGATTGTGTGGACGCGACTGACATTACGGAAGGAACGCAATTCCAGTGATGCACCTAAGGTTGAGATCGTCTACGAGCAGGCAGCGGGGGGCAAAGGCAGAAACAGGTCTGTTCGAGGCGTGGTCTTTCCGGCTGGCCTGACTGTTGCAGACATCTTTGAAGCCGCTCCTGGTATGGACGGCGATGTTCGCGTGGCATATCGCATGCGTGATACTATTGACTGGAGGCATACGGGGTGGCATGAAGCCGACGGTCTGCGTGATTTTACCTGTCAGTTCACGCTGGAGGACCTGAAGCCAAATACACGGTACGACATGCGCGTGGAGACAAGGTCAGTCGCTGGCACGCCCGGTCAGTCACTTGATGGCACGTTCCGCACGGCTCCTGCAAAGGGCTCGTCCGACCGCGTCGTCTTTACGGTGTCAACCGGCCAGGGTAACGACGATCAGGATCGGCCGGACGGTTTCAATATCTATCCCGAGATGCTGAAGCTCGACCCGAATTTTTTTGTTCATACCGGTGATATCGTCTACTACGACCGGCTGGCCAAGACGTTGGCGCTGGCGCGGTATCACTGGCAGCGTATGTATAGCTGGCCGACGAATGTTCAGTTCCATCGCCAGGTATCCAGTTATTTCATCAAGGATGATCACGACACTCTGGTTGACGACTGCTGGCCCACGATGCAGACGCCGTACATGCATGAGTTCACCTTTCGACAGGGGCTGCAGGTGTTTCGTGAGCAGGTGCCGATGGAAACACACACGTGGCGCACGCGTCGGTGGGGCAGGCATCTGCAGATCTGGATGGTGGAAGGGCGAGACTTCCGCAGTTCCAATCGAGATCCGGATGGCCCCGAAAAGACAATCTGGGGACAGGCTCAAAAAGACTGGTTCAAGGCCAGCGTTACTGAATCTGATGCCACGTTTCGCGTCCTGATCAGTCCAACGCCCATTGTGGGGCCCGATCGTGACACAAAACGGGACAACCACTCCAACAGCGGATTTCAGACGGAAGGTGATGAATTGCGGGCATTCATCGCGACTCAGGACAATCTTGTTGTGGTGTGTGGCGACCGACACTGGCAGTATATGTCGGTCCATCCCGGTACCGGCGTTCGCGAGTATTCATGCGGACCGGCCAGCGACCTGCACGCCAATGGCTGGAATCAGTCAGACTATCGGAAAGACTATCATCGGTATCTGAATGTGGTCGGCGGCTTTCTCTCTGCAACTGTCGAGCCAGGCGGTGCTCGGCCGAGGATGACGTTTCGTTATCATGATGTGCACGGCAAAGTGAACTTCGAAGACACCTTGTCGGCCGAGTAAACGTCACGGAAAACAATTGTGGCAGCGTGTTTTGCTGATTCGTGACCTCGCAGTACACGGGACTGTTGGAGTTACAGACGCGTCCGCCAGCCTGAGCGGTTCACGAGAACTAGTCACTTGCTTTACCAATTACCGGGGAAACGAATGGAGTCAGAGTCGCCGTCATCAGATGAAATTGCTTTGCGCTACCTTGATCAGCTGCCATGGACTCCCTATCCGTTTCAGGAACAGGCGATCCTTGCGTGGTTTGAAGGCGAGGACGGCATTCTTGTCTGCGCGCCGACCGGTACCGGCAAGACCGTTATCGCTGAGACTGCGTTGTTTGAAGCATTGATGACCGGACGTCAGGCCTATTACACAACGCCGCTGATTGCCCTTACTGAACAGAAGTTTCATGAATTGCAGGATTCGGCCGAACGCTGGGGCTTCTCTCGTAACGATGTGGGCCTTGTCACGGGGAACCGTCGAGTAAATCCGGACGCACAGATTTTGGTGGTCGTTGCAGAAATTCTGCTGAACCGTCTGCTGTCTCCGGAAGATTTTTCGTTTGACGACGTTTCAGCGGTGGTGATGGACGAGTTCCACAGCTTCAACGATCCGGAACGCGGTATCGTCTGGGAACTGTCTCTGGGGATGCTGCCTAAACAGGTTCGTGTTCTGTTGATCAGCGCCACGGTCGGCAACGCGCCGGAATTTGTCGTCTGGCTGAACAGGCAGCACGATCGTCGGTTGAGACTGCTGCAGAGTGATGAACGCCGAGTGCCGCTGAGCTTTCGCTGGGTGATTGACGAGTTGCTGTCGGAACAGCTTGAGATTATGGCTGACGGTGACGACGGTGATGCTCGCTGCACGCCCGCGTTGGTCTTCTGCTTTAACCGCAGTGAATGCTGGAGTGTTGCAGAGCAACTGAAAGGCCGTCGTCTGCTGGCCAGCGGGCAGCAGAAACAACTGCAGGTGGAACTGGACCAGATGGACTGGTCTCTGGGAGCTGGCGGAAAACTGAAGCAGATTCTGATCCGTGGCGTGGGTATTCATCATGCCGGTCTGTTGCCGAAGTACCGTAGAGCTGTTGAGTCGTTATTTCAGAAGAAGCTGCTGTCCGTCTGTATATGTACTGAAACACTGGCGGCCGGCATCAATCTGCCGGCACGTTCGGTCGTGATGACGTCGCTGATCAAGGGGCCACCACGCGCCATGAGGCTGATCGACGCCAGTTCGGCTCATCAGATGTTCGGACGTGCAGGACGTCCGCAGTTCGACGATCAGGGCTATGTTTTTGCTGTGGCACATGAAGATGACGTAAAGTTGCATCGGTGGCAGCAGAAGTACGATGAGATTCCTGAAGACACCAAAGATCCGATGCTGCGGCGAGCAAAAAAGAACCTGAAGAAAAAGATGCCCAGACGCCGTTCAGGGCAGCAGTACTGGACAGAGAAGCAATTCGAACAACTTCGCAGTGCGTCGCCCGGCAAGCTGGCCAGTCGCGGGCGTTTTCCGTGGCGACTGCTGGCATTTCTTATTCGCAAGTCCGGCACCGTGTACTCGCTGCAGGACGCCATTCGCCGGCGCCTTCTTGATCCGGAAGAAAAGGAAGACGCAGAAAAAACACTCAAGCGAATGCTGATCACGCTGGACGCCGGTGGCTTCATCAGGTTGTCGCCCAGTCCGCCCCATCGTCAGCAGAAGTCTGCTATATCCGCCGACGCACCTGCCTTTCGCAGTGGCCTTGCCGGTGCAGGCGTCATGCTGGCGGTGGATGAAGTGCAGGCTGGTCGTTCGGTCACTACGTCGGTCTGGAGCTCGGGACTGCAGATGCATGATGACGCGCTGGGAGACGTGATTGATTTCGGGTCGGCCGTCAATGAGGACGATCCGGGATTTGGTCTGGGCATCTTCGAAGATGCCCCTGAAATTGCTGCGACAGACACCGATGCCGCAGCGAGGTCGGAACAGACCGATGCCCCGGAATCTGACAGCGACGTGCAGATCGAGGATGCCGGACCTGCACCGTCACCCGGGCTGCTGGGGCAGCTGATTCAGGAAGCAAAGTCGTCGGGCGGAACTGCTTCCACAAGTGCAGCAAAGAAGCACGCTGCCGATACTCCGTCGGGACCGACCGCAGCGGACCAGAAACAGCTGCGGTTGGACGACTATGCCCCTGAACATGCCATCGCGACTTCTCAGCTGGAAATGCTGTTCGCATTTCGCAGTGTCAATTCTGTCTTCGCGATCTTTCTGGCAGAGCACATGCACAGAGCGAGCTACGATGAGCGATTGCAGCTTATGGAAGCGGCCCTCAACATGCCACGGTCGGTTGGGAAGTCTGTCCGCGTTCCGTTCCCGGATAAAATGCCTCATGGTCCGCTGACCACTGAGTACGCAGATGGCGAACTGCTGGGGCGGGGTCTCGCTACGCAGGAAGAACTGACCGGCTATCGCGACGAAGTGACAGGCCGCCGAATTCCTCCTCTGGAACTGGCCGATAAAATGCACATGTTGTTTCGCAGTGACTTTCCTGATATTCACGATGCACGTGTGACGTCGATCTGGTGTATCGGTGACATGTTGCAGTTCGGTGGAGACTTTAATAAGTATGTGCGGGCTCGTGACCTGACAAAACAGGAAGGCATCGTCTTTCGACATTGTCTCAGAATGATTCTTCTGTGCGGAGAATTCGCTCAGATCGAACCTCCTGAAATCGATCCTGTCGCGTGGCGAAGTGACCTTGCTGAACTCGCTGCGTTGTTGACGGATTCCTGTCGCTCGGTGGATCCTGCCAGTACTGACGAAACACTCACTGCTTTGGAGAGTCGCAAGCTGGACCCGGAGCAACTGGTCATGTAGCTTGTAGGTAATCAGACAGCATTCCTGTAGAAGGCCCTCGCCATGAATTCTCTGAATCGCCGACAGGTGCTGGCATCCGCCGCGGCAGTTGCCGCAGGTGCCGGTCGAACCGGGTTTTCCGCTGGACCGGCGGCGACCGAATTTCAGTTCAATTATATCGTCGGCTCGTGTATGTACGGCTATCTGTATCTTGGCGAAATTCTGCCGGAGGTTGCCAAATGCGGTTCCAGGCATCTGGATATCTGGCCCAAGAGCCACGGTAACCAGCGTGAACAGCTGGCCGACATGGGTGAAGAACTGTTTGCGTCTTTGCTGAAGAAGCACGATGTGTCTCTGGGGTGTATCACCCAATACAAGCTGGGGCCGTTTGGTCTGCAGAATGAAATGCGAATCGCGCAGAGACTTGGCTGTCAGACGATGGTGACCGGTGGCAGTGGGCCACGAAACCTGAAGGGCGCTGAACTGAAAAAAGCCGTCGGTGACTTCCTCGAAAAGATGAAGCCGCATCTTGAAGTGGCAGAAGAAACGGGTGTCACCATTGCCATTGAAAATCACGTCAACAACCTGATCGATTCACCGGACTCGCTGAAATATCTGGCTGAGCTGCGACCATCAGAGAATATTGGAATTGCACTTGCTCCCTACCATTTGCCGCAGGATGCCGAACTCATCGCTCAGCTGGTTAAAGACCTTGGCAACGCAACAAAAGTGTTCTACGCATGGGAACACGGTGACGGCTGCGTGAAGAGATTGCCCAAGGCACAGGAACTGCTGCAGTTGCCGGCGTACGGACCGCTGGACTTTGGCCCTGTCGTGCAGGCTTTGGTCGACGTTAACTTTTCGGGCTGGACGGAGATCTTCATGCACCCCGTGCCTCGCGGCATTCCGATCATGGAGACGGCGGCACAGGTCACTGCGGAAATCAACAAATCGCGAACTTACCTGTCGGAACAGCTGTCAGCAGTTACCGGTGGAATGTAGTTTCCGGTCTCACGTGTAAAGGCCCTCTGTGCCGCGTTCCAATCCTGTCGTCAGAATCATCCTGCTGGTCTCATGCGCTCATGCGCTGGTTCATCTGCTGGAACAGTCCGTTGCCAGCGTCGAACAGGTGATCTCTGCAGAGTTTACGCTGAGTTTTAAACAGTCCGGATTTCTGGGGAGTGCACTGCGGCTGCCGTACGGTATCGGAGCTTTTTTTGCCGGGCTGCTGGCGGACCGCTTCGGCGAGAAACGAATTCTGGTGCTGTATCTGTTCGGGTCGGCACTGGTTTCGGTGTCGTTCTTGGCCAGTGGAGGTGCTTCGGCGATTTACTGTCAGCTGTTTACCATGGGCGCATTTGCCAGCATGTACCATCCGGCCGGGCTGTCGCTGCTGGCACATGAAACCACTCCGGAAACTCGGTCGCGGGCACTGGGGATTCATGGCATCTTTGGTTCTTTGGGAATTGCATCGGCACCATTCGTGGCCGGGCTGATGTTGTCTGTTCGTCCAGGCGACTGGCGAGGCTATTATTGCCTGCTTGGTGTTGTCAGCTTTACTCTGGCGATGCTGGTGTGGACGTTGTTGAAACCCCAGGCCCGTCCGGCCTGGGGGACACGCCCGCCTGCCGACTCGGGCAATATGGAGTCAGCATCAGGTGTTGCAGAGTCGACAGAGGAGTCTGCTCTCACGTTTCAGTTGTGGCCCTATACGGTGCTGGTGCTGGGCACCGCCCTGGGCGGCACGATTTATGGTGCGGTCCTGCATTTTCTGCCCCGGTATCTGAAGGAGTCCGGAGCGCTGATGTCGCTGGAAGGGCTGGTCGGACGACCTGTTGGGGATGAAGCACTTGGCAATTACGCGGCTGCTCTGGCATTGATCTGCGGCGCATTCGGACAGTGGACCGCCGGGCGGCTGGCGAAGCCGCGATCACTTCCGGTACTGCTGTGCGTGGTCTATCTGGCCAACATACCGTTTCTTGTCTGGATGACGTTTGCCGAAGGTTGGCAGCGACTTCTGGCTGCCTGTCTGTGGGCCTTCGTCCACTTTATGAATCAGCCGTTGTACAACAGTTTGATTCCGGAGTTTCTGCCGCGAAGACGTCTGAGTGTGGGATTTGGATTCAGCAATATGATGGGCTTTGGTGTTGGTGCATTTGGTCCGCCCCTGGTCGCCCTGTTTGATGAACGGTTCGCTGACTACACCTTCAGCTATTCAGCATTGGCAGTTCTGGCACTTCTTGCGGCGATGCTGCCACTTCCATTGATGTTCAGCCGATTCGCCCGACGCGAAGGAGCCGCTTAAACGCGGCCTGAGCGGGCTCGTGGATTGACCCGATCAGTGCGCACTTGTGCCGCTGTTTGAGTACTTCTTGTGTGGGGGTACGTTCCCGGTGCCTCCGCTCCCGAGTTCAAAGCAGTGGCTTCATCCTGCTCGTCGGAGGAAATGTTTTCCGCACAGCGGAATATCTTTCCGCCTGCATAGTCGCAGTCTGCCGTGGTACCTGGGGAAAAACGAGTAAGTGAGGCTTTGACGGGGTGATCGCTGCACTGCATTACCGTCAAAGTCCGAAGAACTGATACAGGTAGATAACAGGGGGGGCAGGGATGATTTCAGGTCTGTACAGCGCGGCCACGGCAATGGATGCTGCGGCGATGCGACACGAAACGTCAGCGACAAATCTGGCGAATGCACATTTACCGGGCTTCCGTCGGCGTGTGGTTTCTCAGACGCCGTTTGATGTGACCATGTCTGATGCCCAGGAGAAGTCAGAGATGTCGACGTTACTGGGCACGACAATCGGCACCGTAGAGAACGCCGTCAAGATGGATTTTTCTCAGGGTGGTTTCCGAGAAACCGGCGGCAGCTTTGATGTTGCACTCAGCGGGGACGGATTTTTCGTTGTGGAAGGGCCGGAGGAACCGCTGTACACACGGAATGGACAGTTCGTGGTAAGTGGAGGTGGGGAACTGATGACGGTGGATCAGTTGCCGGTGCTGGGTGTGAACGGTCCGATCGTCCTTCCACCGGACGCGACAGGTCTCGTCAACGTAGACAACCAGGGCCGCTTCAGTGCAAACGGAATTCAATTCGGGCAGCTGGAAACGGTGCGGTTTCCGAACAGGAATGTACTGACCCCGGTGGGAGCGTCGTTGTTCCAGAAACCCAACGATGTGACTCCGGAGGCTTCCAACGACGAGGTGCTGCAGGGGCGGGTTGAACTGGGGAATGTGGATTACATGGACGAACTGGTCAACATCATGGTGGCGTCAAGGCAGTATGAGGCGGCTCAGCGAGTGCTGAATTCCATCGATGATTCCGTTGAAAAACACATCAACACGTGATGAAAGTCGGCTCTCTCAGGCTTCTCAATCGCAGTTATGGGTCGCACAGAAAATTCTGGTCTTTGTTCCGACAACACAGACCTGTTCCTTTAGGAAGACGTTGAGCATGTTAAAGGCACTTTACACCAGCGCGACGGGCATGAAGGCCCAGGAAATGCTGATCGACAACACGGCCAATAACCTGGCCAACGTCAATACCCACGGATTTCGCAGAAGCCGAGTGGACTTCGCGGACCTTGTGTACAACACCATCCGTCAGCCGGGCTCAGCCGTATCTAACACGCAGGTCTCTCCGACGGGGCTGCAGATTGGTAATGGGGTGCGCGTTGTCGGCACGACCAAACAATTCATGCAGGGCACCCTTGAGCGGTCGGAAGGGAAATTGGACGTGGCCATCGAAGGCGAGGGCTTTTTTGAGGTACAACTGCCTGGCGGAGAGCCGCGCTATACCCGTCATGGATCATTTAAAGTGGACGGAGAAGGTCAAATCGTTAATGCTGATGGATACCTTCTAAATCCCCCTATTACGGTGCCCGCCGGGGTCACAAATTTATCGATCGGGGTCGACGGCACCGTGAGTGGTTCACAGGATGGAGATACCGCTAATCGCGTCGATCTTGGTCAGATTCAGCTGTCGAACTTTCTTAACCCGGCAGGTCTCTCCAGTGAAGGTTCCAACCTGCTTGCTCAAACGGCGGCATCCGGGGATGCCGTGGTTGGCAATGCGAGTGACCCTGGTTTCGGAGTACTTCGGCACGGTTTTCTGGAAGGTTCCAACGTTGAACTTGTGACTGAAATGATTTCACTGATTTCCGCACAACGTGCCTACGAGGTGAATTCCCGGGCGATTCGCGCCGGTGATGAAATGTTGTCCACCGCCACTGACGTCCTGAGATAGATTCCATGAGACAACATTTCCATCAACTCAGAGAAGCCGGTCCCGGTGTGGTCGCACCTTTGTACGCCACGCTTGTGCTGTGCTGCATGGCGGGTGGATGTGCTGTGGTTTTTGCGGACAACACTGTTAGTACGGTTCACCAGTCTGATACGGTCGTTTCTGATGAACAGCAGGCCGCAGAGTTGCAGACTGCTGATGGCTTTCCCGTTGTCGGTGCCACCAGTCAGTTCATGCCGGCCGCCCTTGAATGCACACGGCGGCCGCTGGACATCGCCATCGGCGGCGACGGCTTCTTCCAACTGCAGTTACCAAATGGAGAGACACGCTACACTCGTTATGACAAATTTCATCCGGACGCAGACGGGCAGGTCGTCAGTGCCGGTCGATACCTTCTGACTCCTCCCATAACGGTTCCCATCGGGCTCACACATCTGGAGATTGGGATCGACGGCATCGTGATATGTGTCGAGGACGGAGATACCGCCCATCCAGGTAATCTTGGGCAGATCCAGCTGGCGACCTTTCAGAATCCAGCAGTGCTTTCCAGCGAAGGATCCAACCTGCTTGCTCAAACCACGGCATCCGGGGATGCGGTAGTCGGCAATGCGAGCGATCCGGGTTTCGGAATCCTTTGCCAGGCCTGCCTCAAGGATTCCCGCGTGGAACCTGTGCCCGAACTGATTTCTCTGATATCCGCGGAGCACGCATACATTGTTAAGTCAAAACCGACACGTGCAGGTGATGAACAGCTCTTCACTGCAACAGGCATCCAGAGGTGAATCTGATGAAAGTCACAAGGCAAAGTTGCAGAGGTGCCAGTCTGAATGTGTTGCTGTCAGGCTTGGTCACCGTCGTCCTTGTCGGCGTGGCAGATCAAGGTGCTGCACAGATTGTCGTGCGTCTGCACCGTGATCCGGTAGTCAGTCGTTCCGACGTGCGGTTGGGTGATATTGCGACGATTACAGCCCGGTCATCACGAGATTCGGCAGCTCTCAGCAGCGTGGACATTGCCGATATCCGGAGTGGCGAAGAGGCCACAACGGTAAGAAGGTCGTACATTCGCATACGTCTGATGCTGGCCGGGTGGGGCCGCGATACGCTGGTTGTGGAAGGTCCGGAAACAGTGCGGATCAAGTACGGTAAATTGCAACCTGTGACCGATGCCGATGTGGAACGTGCGGCTCTGGAGGCGATGCTGGTCATGCCTGGTACAGACGAAGAAAACCTTCAGGTTCGACTGATGGGGGTGTTTATGGCATCGCTGCTGCCGCGGGTGCGGCAACTGGGCGGGCTTCGTGTTGAGGTCTCTCCGCCAGTCCGGGCGCAGCTTGGTCAGGTGAGTCTGAGCGTTCGGTTGTGGAAGGGACAGAATGTTGCTGCCACTCGTACCGCCCGGTTCCGGGTGATGAAGCGACAGAAAGTGGTTGTTACAAGAGTTTCTCTTCAGCGTGGCTCGATCATCGAAGAAAACGATGTGCAGTTTGAAAATCGGTTTCTGTCGATGAAGGCAGATGAACCAAAGGAATCAGACGTCTACGGACACAGTGTTCAGCGGTCGATCGGTGCGGGCACGATTCTGTCATTGCGCGACCTGCGAACGCCGGTTCAGAAGAAAAACGGATATGTCGTCAAAGCACGTGACAATGTGCGAGTGACCGCCGTTGGCAATGGGTTGAGTATCCAACTGGCTCGGGCTGAGGCTCTGGAGTCGGGACGTGTGGGAGAAATTATTCGGATGAGGAACGCCGTTTCGAAGAAAGAGATTTTTGGCAGAGTTGTGGAGCCCGGGAAAGTCGTCATCAATATGGCGGCGGCACGTTAGTCGTCAGGCTCGCTGGACGTGGCGTCTCAGCGGCCCACTTAAACTTTGTTGTTTGTTCACTGTCTTTGTTGGCGACAGAAGAAAAAAGAAACCGGCGAAAGCTGAACGCCAAATCCAAATCACCACATGGTGCATGCAGTTCAGGGATGTCAACATGAAACGTATATTCAGTTCCATGCGAGTAATTCAGTTGCTGTGTCTGACCGTCTGTGGTCTGCTGGCAGCGTCTGGGGACGTGTTGGCGGACTCTTTCTGGCGACGGCGGAATCCCCAACAGGCATTCCTGTTCGAAGATTCCCGGGCACGGCGACCGGGGGACCTGCTGACACTGATCATTAACGAATCAACTGAAGTCGACAATCGTGAGAATAAGGGGCTCGATAAGTCGTCGGGGGCGTCAATGAATTTCGATCTGGCGACGGCCGCCAGTGGGGGGTTCAGTAATCAGGCTGCGTCAGGAGAGCTGGACGCCAATATGGCGAACAACAGGAAATTTTCGGGTGGCGCGACCTACCGCAACTCTCGCGAGTTAATAGACCGAATTACTGTGACCGTTATGCACGTGCTGCCCAACGGCAATCTGGTGTTTTCCGGGGAACGCCGCACCACGATTGCCGGTGAACTGAGATGCTTGAAAATTTCCGGCATTGTACGTCCGGTGGACCTCGGCCCCGACAATACGATAAGTTCGCGATTTGTTGCGAACATGAGAACAGTTTACGAAGACGACGGTCAGGAGAGACGCTTCACTCGCCAGGGCTGGCTGGGGCGGAAGATGAACAAACTCTGGCCGTTTTAGGAGCCGGATCAACAGAGAAAGTAAAATGACGTTCTGACCGTCGTTAATCGCTGCTGCATTTCGTATATGAACAGACAAGGATGCCTGACATGAGAACTCTAAGATTGGCCACCGTGCTGGCCGTGGCTCTGTGCTGTCTTTGCGGCGACATTTTGCGTGCCTTCGAATCGCCACAAGTTCGGATTAAGGACATTACGGATGTCGCTGGTGAGATCCCGGAGGATCTGCTGGGGTTTGGCCTGGTGATCGGTCTGGCAGGAACGGGCGGCAGCAGCGATTCAACGAAGCGTGCGCTGATTGAGTTGGAGCAGAAGATGGGGCTTCGCGCCGATCCCCAGATTAGAGCTGCCATTCAGCGGGCTAGAGAAAAAACCGACAATATCAGCCTGGTGATGGTGAAGGCAACTCTGGGACCGTACACCAAGCGGGGACAGAGAATTGATGTGATTGTGGCCACTGCCGACGATGCAGAAAGTCTCAACGGCGGTATGCTTTTGAGAACGCCGTTGAAGGGGGTGGACGACGTGGTCTATGCGGTCGCGACCGGTCCGATATCCACTAACGGCGGTGAGTTTGGTGGCACCGCCTCATCCGTGGTAAAGAACCATCCGACAACAGGTCGCGTTCCCGGCGGTGCCGTGGTTGTGGAACAAAAACACACGCAGAAGTTTTACGGGGGCGTCAAATTTCAGCTGTTGCTGCGTGCGCCCAGTCTGGAATCGGCCGCCAACATTGCGACGGCTGTGAACACGATGGCTCCCGAAACGGCCACAATCGTCGACCCTTCCACGGTAGAGGTGCGGTTACCGTATCAGGTGAATTCACTCGACCTGGCCAATCGGTTTCTGTTCAGCTGTAAGGAACTAATGGTGACTCCGGGCACGTTGGCCAAAGTGATCATCAACGAGCGAACGGGAACGGTTGTCTTTACGGAAGACGTCCGCTTATCAGGTGTCGCGATTACGCACGGCAACCTGATCGTCACAACGGTTGAATCGCCGGAAGTTTCTCAGCCGGAAGCCTTTGGGGCGGGGGATACCGTCGTCGTGCCGCGTACCGATGTGGGTGTGACCGAAGAAAACCGCCGCATCAATGTCATTCCCACGACCCCCACGGTTTCGGATCTGGCCGCTTCGCTGAACGCTCTGGGTGTAAGTCCTCGCGACCTGAGTTCAATTTTTCAAATGCTGAAGGAAACCGGTGCGCTGCACGCACAGCTGGAGCTCAAGTAAAGGATGGTGACGATGTTGACCAATACCGTACTGCCGACTGCTGCCATGGACACTTTGACGCCGGGATCCGTGCAGCCGTCTCGGCTTCAGGTCGGCAGTGACCTGTCCGGTCGAAATGTTAATGATGCTGCGTCGGCGGCTCGGGAGTTCGAGTCGGTTTTTGTGGCCATGATGCTCAAGACGATGCGGCAGTCCATGGCCAAAGACATGTTCGCTGGTGACGACAGTGACACGTTTGGTGGAATGTTCGATTCCTTTATGGGGCAGCATATTGCCGAAAACGGCGGAATCGGCCTGGAAAAATACATCGTCGATCGATTACCCGCAGACGTCACGGACGTTCCGGTTAATTCGTCGGCGATTGGACCAGGTGCGGCCCAGTCGGGGTCGATCCAGAGAGAACGACAGGTGGAGGCATACAAAAATGCAGCAGCAATCGAATAGTCCATTGCGTCGTGCGGAGTCCCGCTCCCGCACGATAGATGACCGCAGGTCTCCTCTGGCCGCACCAGAGGAGACCCCGCGGCCATCACATCACGAGGTTACAGAAGTCCAGCACGCAAATGCGGAGACATTGTTTGGCGGCTGGGAGGCAGAGGTGCAGGGTCTTCTGGCTCACTTCGACGCGCAGGAGTCTGCCATGCTGGCGTTGAAGTCGTTGCTGCAGGACATGGGCACGGTCGGGGCGGAGAACGATGACACACGCAGATTGCGGATCCGCATGGCGGCTGCCGCCGATCTGTGTCGCAGGCTGGATTCGGACTGTCGTCTGATTGTACAGCAGCTGGCGGATCGAATGCACATACCGCAGGATGACTTCGTGGTTCGTCACCTGATAACCGCTGTTCACGAACACAGTCCTGAGGTCGCCCGATCGCTGCGGATGTCGAGGCAACGGTTGCTGAAACTGACATCACAGGTGCGTCGGGTTTCGGCCACCACGGCATGGATACTGTCGAGCTATCGGCAGATTCGCCAGGCCGTTTTTCAGGAAGCCAGCGGAGTTACAGACTCGGACAGATACGATGCCTCCGGTCGCAAATCTGTGACACCTGAGTCGGCGCGATACGGAACACGTTCATGAGGAAGCAGGAATAATACTGCAGGTAAACGGTCATGCGAGGATTCGACATTGGAATGTCAGCGATTCGCACTCACCAGCGAACGCTGAACACTATTGGCAATAACATCGCCAACGCAGCGACCCCCGGCTACCATCGGCAGCGGGTCAATCTGATTACGCGCCTGCCCCAGGTCGACGGTCATCATCTGGTAGGCACCGGTGTTGAGGTGGGCAGTATTGAACGACTGTACGACTCTGCAACAGAAAAGGCGATTCTGCAGAACGTGACGCAGTTGGGGCTGGTTAACGCTGAACTTGACACGTCCAGAAATATTGAAACCCTGTTCACGCCTGGTGACAGTTCCATTCATACAAACCTTTCGGAGTTTTTCGGCAGTCTTGAGTCGGTCGCCAATTCGCCCGAGGTACCAACAGTACGCAATGAATTCCTGAAGTCGTCTGAGAATCTGATTTATCAGTTCGGGCGTCTGAATGACGACCTTGAACAGCAGCGGCACTCTGTCGTTTCTGAAGTTGCGGACACTGTCGCACTGATGAACGGTCTGATTACGGACATCGCTGAATTGAACAGGAATATTCGATACGCTCGCGCAAGAAAACAGGAACCGAATGACTTGCTGGACCAGCGTGACGCATTTGTTTCTCAACTGGCCCAGTGGTCAGACGCCAGCATTGAGACCATGGACGATGGGAGGGAAGTGCTGCTGCTCAGCGGATCGACAGTTTCCGTCGGAGAAACGACCGAGTCGCTGTCGGCGGAGCTCGACGACGATGGAGAGTTGATTGTGCGTGTGGACGGACATGCGCGACCACTGGATGTGAGGTCCGGTCAGCTGGGAGGACTGCTGCAATCGGTAAATGAAACAATTCCGGCGACACAGCAGAGACTGAGCGAGCTGGTGACGACGATCGTACGCAGCGTCGATCAACAATATGCCACGGGACTTACAGATTCCGGGGCATATCGTGTGATCAAAGCGAACCGAGGAGTCGATGCCGTCAATGTTCCGCTTGTCAGCAGCGGGTTGGCGTTTCCGATCAACCGTGGAGAACTGACCATTACGGTGACGGGGACCGATGGCCAGCGTACTTCTCATAGAGTCGCTATTGATCCCTATGCCGATTCTCTGACTGATCTGGCGACCGCGCTGGACGCGATCAGCGGAGTTGACGCACTGGTGGATTCTCAGACCGGTCTGTTGTCTGTGTCGGCCGTTGGAAATCAACGGATCGATTTCGCCGGCCGGGTGGACGACATACCCGATCTTTCTTCCTACACCGGAACCGGTGAGCCTGAGTTTTCGGGGTTTTACGTTGGTGCCACCAACGACGACTGGACGGTCAGTGTCAGCGGGGCGGGCACTGTGGGTGTGACCGATGGATTGACGGCAACCATTCGTAACAGTTCCGGTCAGGTGGTCGGCAGCATGAACATCGGCTCCGGGTACGAGGCGGGAACACCGATTGAACTTGGTGATGGAGTGTCACTGCAGTTCGGAGACGGTGATGTCGCCGCTACGGATACTGCCAATGTGCTGGTCACGGCCGATCCGGACAACAGCGGCATCCTGTCCGCGCTGGGTCTGAACAGTCTGTTTACTGGCGACAAGATCGACACATTCGCACTGGTGCAGGATATCGTCGCTTCACCGGAACTACTTGCGATTTCGCTGACCGGCTATCCCGGCGATGCCAGCAACATGGCATCCCTTGCCAATCTCAGGGATGTCCGTCTGGCTGCGCTCAGTGATCGGACGTTTGTGGAGGAATTGGCTGACTTCACTGCCGACACGGGACTGCGAGTGCAGCAGATTTCGAACGAAAAAGTGCAGCTGGAGGCGTATGGGGAACGGCTGAATGAAGACCGCCAGGCATTATCGGGAGTCAGTGCTGATGAAGAGATTCTTAAGATGATGGAGGTGGAGCGAGCGTTTCAGGCAGCAGCCAGATTTATCACGTCTGTGGACGAGACGATGGACGTCGTTATGCAGATCATTCAATAGACGAAGTCGGCGGGGAAGATTAGCTCATGAATTTTCGAGTGACACCGAGGATGGCGATCGACTTCGCGAAATCTGAGCTGGGTCGGCAGTCGGCCGAGCTGCAGCGCACGCAGAAGCAGATATCCACCGGAAGCAGGCTGCATCGTCCGTCGGACGATCCGACGGCAGTGCGCCGCAGTATCATTCAGAAAGACAAGCTGACTCGGCTGAACACTCAGATGGAGTCAGTTGAACATTCGAAGTCCCGCCTGAGCCATGCTCATGTTCCGCTGCGTGAAGCTCAACAGCTGTTCGTTCGTGCTCGGGAAATCGCGCTGACGGGAGTGCAGGCTACTGAGCCTACGGAACGGGCGTTTCTGGCTGCAGAACTGGATGTGATTCTCACCCAGATGGTGAGTCTCGCGAATACCTCGGATGAGTCCGGCTATCTGTTTGCCGGTACGGCCACTGAAACCGAACCGTTCACGCTGGATGCATCGAAGACAAGTGGTACGGTCACATACCATGGAAGTTCGGACAGCTCTTTTCTAAGACTCACCGGCGATGTGGCACGTGAGACTCTGATTCCTGGTGCACGGATATTTCAATCGATTATACGTGAACCGACGATCATCCTTGGTGACACGGGACTGCGTCCCGGCCTTGGCACCGATACAGCCATCGGAAGTGGCACGCTTACGGTAGCTCATACAACAACGACGTACGCGGCCGGCTCCGGCGTGACTGCGGGGGCAGCTTCTGCGGCCGAAGATACGATTATTGGTTCAAGCGGGACACACCAGCTGCAGATCGTGGATACCAGCGGGACGGGAGCCTTTGGCACGATCTCATTAAATGGTGCGTCAAGTATTGGTTTTACCAATGCCGATACGAACCTGAAGGTGACAGGCACGAACGGTGACCAGGTGCATGTTGACCTTTCCGCAATTGTTGCGGGCTTCAGTGGTTCCGTGGACATTACGGCCGACGGCACCATATCTGCAGACGGTGGCGTCACGACTGTGCCCATTGTCTTTTCTACCAATCAGATAATTACTGATCCTGCGGATGGGACAACCATTCATCTGGATACTTCGGCGATGCTTCGGACCGGAGAAAACTCGGTCGAGTTTTCCGGGACGAATGATGTGTTCGATACGCTGGCAGCGCTCAGAGACGACCTGCTCAATACGCGTGATTTCAGTAGTCAGGATCGACTGGACGCGATGAACAGACGCCTGGGGGACATTGAACGCGTCGAAGATCATCTGTTGGGCGAAGTGGGGACGCAGTCAGTAGCCTTGGAGCAGATTGAACGTCTTCTGATTCGCACTCAGGACCTGACTCTGGATCAGCAGATTCAATATGGAGAAACCACCAGTGCCGACGTGGCGAACGCCGCGATTCGACTGCAGGAATTGTTGACACTGCAGCAATTCACAATGACGTCGGTTTCAAATCTGTTGTCTCATAATCTGCTGGATTTTCTAAAGTAAGAACCGGTTACGGGAAGATACGGTGATGGACACGGAATACAGAACGGATTCGGATGAAGACTGCGGTGAGGTAACTACCAGCGTGCGGTTTGACTCTGCACAGCTGGCTCCTCCTTCGCCGCACGCATTTGATCTTCCTGAGACCTTCGAAATGAAGCGGCTGGCAAGGTGGCTGGAGGGACATGAGATCAATCTCAATGAATTCGGTGAGAGACTCTCCAGCTACGACGGATTGAGTCGATACGTAGTCGCGGTGGCCAACCACAGCGCTGCGAGTGCCGTGTCTGCGATCAGCGAACCAACTCACGCAGCGGCATTTCTGGGGCAAAGAACGCTGCGGCGGTTGCTGAGCCCACTGGCTATGGAACCAACCGCAGACCCAGGCGGGGAACCCTGACGAGAGCGCTCAGCGAAGCAACGATAGTCGACCTTCTGACGTGCCACATCTATAACGCTTGACGCGGCATCGCGGCCGCGAATAGAAACTCCGCAAGAAAACAGCGGTCACCCGTTCGTTCATTCGTGGGCAGACGGACCTAGCCTGGTGAGGCCGAACTGTTCTGAGCTAGCGTTTAACCAGCTTCGCGAAACTGCTGCTGCCACTGTTTGGGCATGACTTTCATGTCAGATTCATCTTCGTATTGAAGACGCAGTTGTTCCAGATCATTTGTTAACGACCTGATGACGTCAGCGTAGTCGGGGTTGTTGTATTCGTTCTGAAGTTCGTCCGGGTCTTTCTCCAGATCATAAAGCTCCCACTCGTCGAACTGGTAGAAGCGAATCAGTTTGTAGCGATCTGTGCGGATTCCGTTATGTCCGGCCACCATGTGGACGCTGGGGTACTCATAGTAATGATAATAGATTGACTTGCGCCAGTCTGACGGCGACTGACCTTTGAGAATGGGTGTGAGTGACCTGCCCTGCATATCCGAGGGAATCGGTGCACCAGCGACATCCAGAAAAGTTTCTGCGTAGTCCAGATTCTGAACGAGGTCCCGACTGACTGAACCCGGTTTGGTGACTCCCGGCCACTTAACGATCAGCGGCATTTTCAGAGACTCTTCGTACATCCACCGTTTGTCGAACCAGCCGTGGTCGCCCAGATAAAAACCCTGATCCGATGAGTAGATGACGATCGTGTTGTCGTCCAGTCCATTGTCCTTCAGGAAGCTGACCAGGCGTCCCACGCTTTCATCGACGCCCTTGATGCATCGCAGATAGTTGCGGATGTACCGGTGATACTTCCAGCGGACCAGTTCTTTGCCGGTGAGTTTCAGCTTTCGCAGCTCGTTGTTTTTGGGTTCAAACGCCGCATTCCACGCGTTCAGCTGTTCTGGTGTCATTTTTTCCTTGTTCCTGATTCCCGATCGGTCCATCGACTTGCCGGTTGGATTCCAGTTTGCCAGTTCCGGTCCAAAGCAGTCCGCGACAAGGTTCAGGTGGCCGTCAATCCCCATTTCGTGGAAGCGAGCAGGACTGGCGTTGTCTGCGTAGTCGTCGAACAGCGTCGCCGGTTCCGGGATTTCCACGTCGTCGTACAGATTTAAATGTCGCAGTGGCGGCATCCACGTGCGGTGCGGAGCCTTGTGCTGGCACATCAACATGAACGGTCTGTCACCGCCTGAATTCTTCTTAAGCCAGTCGATCGCCATATCAGTGACGATGTCAGTACAGTAGCCTTCGACGACTTCTCGTCCCTTTGGCCCCTTAAACGCGGGATTATAGTAGTCTCCCTGACCAGGCAGTACTTTCCAGTGATCAAAACCCTGAGGGTCTGTTCCCAAGTGCCATTTGCCCAGCATTGCCGTTGAGTAGCCCACTTTCTGCAGCAGCTTTGGAAATGTCTGCTGGTCGCCGTCGAACTTGTTACCATTCCTCATGAAGCCATTCAGATGGCTGTGTTTGCCGGTCTGGATGACAGCTCGGCTGGGTCCGCAGATACTGTTGGTGCAAAAGCTGTTCTGGAACAGCATGCCTTCCGCTGCCAGTTTGTCGATATTTGGTGTGGGATTGACGCCTTTCAGCCACCCGTCGTAGGCTCCGATTGCATGTGGAGCATGGTCGTCCGTGAAAATGAACAGGATATTGGGCCGTTCCGCGGCGCACAGCGCGGTGTGCACGGTGGTAACACAGACAAAACACTTAACAAAAAGTTGACGTAACATCGGCATCCTGGTGACTTGCTGAATAACGAAGACGGTTGAGCGGAAATTCGGCTGCGACGTCGACCTTCACGAATGACACAGGACTGTCTGCCGCAGTTGCCACGAATCATCCTGACTGGCACCCCGGTGCGTCAACTGACCGAGACACACCGTGTGCGGATCCGCCGAGATCAACCGAAATGTTCGGGAATTTGTCCGTCGCCGGCAGCCAATCAGCTGCCAGCAGGGACTGGTTCATCGAGTCAACCCATGTGTTCCGTGTGACTGCTGAGCTCTTTGATCTGAATTCAGGTCGGCCATTAGCTATGTTGTCACCCCTGCCGCGGATTGTCTTTCCGGCGTTGCGGCGATATCGTTTGCGTTCCGGTTTCGTCTGTTGATCAATACAGCGCGCCAGTTAGACAACGGCTGAACGCTGAAGATAAGTCAGGAATAGTTATGCCCAATTCGCTGCTGGGAATGCACGCTGCCGACTGGATTGTGCTCGCCTGTTATTTCATCGTGATTCTGGCCATCGGCGTGTGGTCGGCAACTCGGGTGAAGAATGCAGCCGACTTTTTCATGGGAGGCCGGCGTTTTGGAAAATTCTTCATGATGTTTTTTGCGTTTGGTTCGGGTACCAGCAGCGACCAGGCAATTACGGTCGTGGCTGGTACGTGGAGGACCGGTCTGGCAGGCATCTGGTGGCAGTTCCTGTGGCTGCCGGCGACACCTTTTTACTGGATCATTGCGCCGATCCTGCGACGGATTCGCGCGTTGACTACGGCCGACTTTTTTGGTGCCCGTTTTAGTCCGGCTACCGCGGTTTTGTATTCCGCCTACGGCATACTGATTTCAATTGTGTTTATTGCCGGAGCACTCTTCAGCAGCGGAAAAATGATCAACGCGCTGACTGGAAACGCACTTGATGAAATGGCGGTGCGGATAAACCTGCAGGTGCCCAGCGTTTCGTTCACGTCCACTGCTGCTTCGCAGGACGACGCGGACAACGGTGATGACGCAGCCTCGCAGTCAGGGATGTCCATGACGTGGCGTGCGTTGCAGGGCTATGAATATGCAATTCTGGCCATGACGGTGCTGTTTGTCACTTACGGTATGGCGGGCGGGCTGGCGGCCGCCATCATCACCGACTTCATTCAGGGCGTATTGACGATCGCGTTTTCCATCCTGCTGCTGCCATTCGTCTTTCATCAGATTGGTGGCTTCGGGGCACTGCAGCAATTCGCCGAACTGAAGCCCGGAATGTTCGACTTTGTTGCCAGCGCAGAAGTTGCCAAACAACTTGGTCGCGAACCGATCACCGTGTTTTACGTCTGCGTTCTGTCCATCACCGCGCTGGCGGGAATTATCGTGCAACCCCACATCATGGGCGTTTGTGGTGCGGGTAAGACCGAATTTGAGGGGCGTTTCGGCTTTACCGTGGGCAACTTTCTGAAACGATTCTGTACCGTTGCCTGGACCTTCACCGGACTCGCCTGTATCGCATGGTATCTTGGCGCCAACAGTCCGCTGCTGCAGTCAAACGACCCCGCTGACCAGGCGCTGTATGCATCTTTGCATCAGCGAGTGAGTGTTGATTACGACACCCTTCCTGAAGACCAGCAGGCTGCAATTGACTTCGCGGACAAGAAATTTGCGGACGAACTGTTCGGGCGGGCCGCTTACGACATTCTGCCGCGAATTGCTCCTGGACTGATCGGCCTGCTGATGGCGTCGTTGCTGGCTGCGGTGATGAGTACCAGCGATGCACAAATGGTCGTTTCCAGTGGGTTGTTCACTGAGAATATCTACAAACGACATCTGGTCACTGGCAGGTCAGATCGCCATTATCTATGGGTTGCCCGTTTCGCGGGACTTGGAATTGTGTTGGCGGCTTTGACTCTGCAGGCGACGTTTACCGATGTTATTCACGCCATGAAGGTGGTCATCAAAACGCCCGCGGCCATCGGTATCAGCATGTGGTTCGGGATCTTTTGGAGACGCTGGAACACGGTTGCGGTGTGGGTTTCCACCTGTGCTGCGGCAATTTCATGGATCGTGGTCAGTAACTATGGCACCTGGCTGCACGACCAGTTGCCGCAACTCGAAAGCCTTTTCCGTCAGAAAGACGGCGCCTGGGTCATGCTGGATGCGTGGCAAAGTCTAAGCTATATCGGAGGTGGAGTGATTGCCGGCGTCATTGCCGCGCTGGTGACCAGATCACAGTCGCCGCAGCAGCTGGATCCTTTTTTTACTCTGCTGCGGACGCCCGTTCGGGAGGACGAAACTGTGACGGCTCCCTGCACCGTCCCCGAGAACAACTCAACGCGGGAATCCGTGATCGAATTTGGGGGATTTCAGTTTCCGACGCCGACGAAGTTCGGAGTCGGTGGTTTTGTTGTGGCATGGATTCTGGTCTTCGCCATCGTTGGGATGACAAAATTACTTAGCGTTCTGGTTTGACGAACGCACACAAAAGCGGCGCAGCTTCAATCCGCTGGAGAAGGTAAATGATTCACCTGAAAGGACATTCGGCGCTCGTGACAGGCTCAACCAAGGGGGTCGGTAAAGCGATTGCCGAAGCATTTGCAGCTGCCGGGGCGAATGTCGTCATCCATGGACGCCGTGAGAGCCCGGAATCGGAAGTAGTTCTGGCGAACTGTCGACGAACGGGGGTAACCGCCGATTTTATCACGGGCGACCTGTCCGGACCGACAGAGGCGGTCGTTGCTGAAGTTTTTGACAATGCCATCAGCGTGATGCCTGACATCGATATCCTTGTCAACAATGCCGGTACCTATATTGACAGGCCGTACCTGGACATGGATATGGCGACATACGAAACGACCATGCGGCTAAACGTTGCAGCACCGTATTTTCTGACACAGAGATTCGCTCGACGCTGGATTGAAGCACAGACCGCCGGACGAGTGCTGATGATCGGCTCCATTAACGGGCAGTTGGCGGAACCTGTACATACGTGTTACGACGCATCCAAGGGAGCCGTGGCCATGATGGTCAGGTCCTGCTGCGTATCTCTGGCGCCGCATCGCATTCGAGTCAACGGACTTGCACCGGGGCTGGTGAGTACTCCGCTGACATCAATCATTGAGGAAGATTCAAACTTCAAAAGCTGGATGTGTCTCCACACACCCAACGGTGAAGTTCCGGGGCCGGAAGTCTGCGGTGACGGTGCGGTGTATCTTGTGAGTGACGCCGCTCAGCATGTTCACGGCCACATGCTGATGGTTGACGGAGGCATGAGTGGCTGGCAGCAGCCGGACATGCCGTCTGTCTGGGGCGAGAAGTAGTTGCGTTCGCGAATGACGAACACAACGATGCCCCATTCGCCAGCAGGTCTGTGGCGACCAGTTGGGCTTTGAGCTAGCGTCGCACTTTGCAGCCAGGCACCGCCGCCTTCAATTTGTCGACACCGGCATCGGTCACTTTGGTGCGTTCCACGATCAGGTCTTCCAGGTTCGAAAGACTGTGCAACTGCTCCAGGCCGGCATCGGTGATGTCAGTCTGGAACAGCCCCAGTTCTTTCAGCGTCGACAGCTCCGTCAGGTGTGCCAGACCTGCGTCGGTGATTTTCGTGCCGTTCAACCAGATCTTCTGGACACTGGTCAGACCTCTCAAATGTCTCAGTCCGGAGTCCGTCAGTGGCTTGTCCTCAAAATCAACGGAGATCAACTTTCCATTTGCGTCCATACCAACGGTCGCGCCCAGTTTCCTGAGTTTCCGTTGTCTGGACATAACCGCGATGACGAACAGGATCAATGCAATGACAATGCTGATATTGATCAACATCCCGGGGAGGCTGTACAGGAATGCCTCAAACGCGTTCCGTGAATCCACTTTCTCAATTGCATTCACTGATTCACTAAGAGCCTGCACCATGAGCAGCAGGACGGCGTTTAGTGAATCCAGATTCGTTAAAGTATCCGTCAGTTCCATCGGGGTGTCTCACGTAGAGTTAGCTGTTATCAGATGCCGGCTCAACTGCACGGAAAGGCGACGTGACTTTCAAGCCACCCTGCATACCGCAGGAAGCGGTGCTGAAGTCAAGTCGTTCCATCATGCGCATCGTAGTTGCCGGAACACTCAATTGATACGAATGCCAAAATATCCGAAATTCTCTGGTGATGCAATCGCTAACCCGGGACCCGTCGCAGCAAACAAAAAGAGCCGGTCTACCTGTTCGGCGACCGGCCCAGTCTGAAACAATGCTGTTGTCGGAAACGGTTATCGCGACAGAA
>Ga0315332_10000185_pt1 | contig 24405 bp, 20 predicted proteins | sample M110034915metaG_FD_203455 | JGI IMG/M metagenome (GOLD analysis project Ga0315332, IMG submission 203455) | Ammonia-oxidizing marine archaeal communities from Monterey Bay, California, United States - M1 100m 34915 | ecosystem: Environmental > Aquatic > Marine > Intertidal zone | place: USA...
GAATCACAACCAGCAGCTGAAGTAAGCGTTGCCGTTTGTGATCCTGCTCCAGCAAACGTTAATCCATTCCATGAGTATGGTAGTAAATCATCACATATCGCAATGTTTTCTGAACTTGATGCAGAATTTGTAATCGTCAAATTTAAAGTTATCAAACTGTCACAGCCTAGAGATGTTGTATATAAATAAGTTGCGGTATTATTACTTGCTGTGTATGTAATTCCATCAATCCAAGTATATGAATCGCAAGAACTTTGGACATCAGTACTAGAATAAGCTTGAATAACGTCTACCGTCATTGTCACATCTAATGCACATTGACCGGGGTCTGGAGTAAAGGTATATGTTGTTGTAGCCGTATTATTTGAGGCAGGAGACCATGTCCCAGCTATACCATTAGTACTTCCATTCGGTAATGTTAGCGCATCACCAGAACAAATTGGTGGGATTTGAGTAAATGTTGGAGTAATGGCATTACCAACAACAATTTGAATTGATTCTTGATTCGAAGTCATACAAATTGGACTAGACACCACTGCGATAACTGTAGCAATTCCCGAAGTTATTGAAGGAGTAAAAGTCGTTGTTGTAGCTGTATTACTTGAAAAAGTACCATTTGGAGATGTCCATACAACCATAGGGAATAGTCCTCCAAGTGTTGCTGTTAAATCAATTGTTCCTCCTGTACAAACTATGCCACCACCGGTAATGGTCACCGATGGTGCTGGTTCCACCTGCACAAACATGGTTGTTGTGTTGGCACATTGACCCGGAAATGGAATAAAAGTGTAGGTGGCTGAAGCCACACTGGTAGGAGGTGGATCCCATATACCTGTTATCCCCTCTATACTTGTAGTAGGAAGATTAATAGGGTCCCCTTCGCAAATTGAACCTAAAGGATCAAAAGTCGGTGTAGTTAAAACAGGATTGTTAACTGAAACGGAATTGGTCGAGGTACAATTGGAAGCATCCGAAATTACAACTGTATAATTCCCTACCGGAAGGTTTGAAACTGTATTTGTATTCGATGCCGACATTGGCGTGGTAGATATTACAGTATTTGATTGGTCGTACCAAACATACGTCCAAGGTCCGTTAGCACCTTGCGCAGTCGCAGTCACGCTTCCATTTGAAGAGCCTCCACCACAAGCTACATCTGTTGAACTCATATTAGGAGGTGTAGCCACATAATCATTAACTGTTATAGAATTACCTGATGAACATCCAGAAAAGTCAGTAACTACAACCGTGTATGTACCAGGACTGAGATTGGGCAGAACATTGGTGCCAACAGGAGAATTCGGAATTGATGCAATCAAATTTCCTGCTCCATCATACCACTGATAACTCCATGGACTGACTGTCCCTTGCGCAACAGCCGTCGCGCTACCATCAGATGCTCCCGCACATGTTAAATCAGTTGCGAACATATCCGGAGGCAACGAGCAACAGGACAATACCCCTTCAAACGTAATTTCTGGATCATTCCCACAAGCTGGACTAGTCCAACTTCCTGACTCTCCATCTGCTGAAGTATTTACACTTACCGACAAAGGAATACTCGATGAACAAGCAATGGGGTCAAGAGTAGTTAAAGACCAGCAAAACTCCAAATCAAATGCCTCTGCGTTACTCTCTCCCCAACCAGGAACAGAAAAGTGATCAAAATAAAATCCCGAAGGCCAAGTAATTCCATTAATGGTGCCCACACCATTGGGATACCACACCCAATTTCCACTTCCATTTCCTGAGGGAGGAGGATTAGTTACAACATTTGCTGTCGTAGTTACCCAACCCGCACTCCATTCCACTTGAATCCCGTGAAGCCAATTGATAGCAACCTGATTATAGTCAGTCAATGTAAAACAAAACTCAACAGTTTGACCTGCAGAATACACACCATTAATTGGGGGGGGATTAGCCACTAGACTCCCTCCTTGATAACAATCATTACAATCAACGTTATTATTTAGGTTTAAAGTAAAGTTTCCATTTGCTGTTGGTGAATTTCCACTAATCTGTATAAAATATGTTTGGCCAGGTGCTAATGCCTCAAAAAGCGTTGTTGGTACGTTACCTGCTGCATCACCTATGACACAGCCAATCCCACTTAAATTTAAACAGTTACCCGTCCATAAGCCAATATTTGTATTCGGCATTAATCCTGTCAAACTTAACTCCAATACTGTACCAGTTGACTCAAATGAATACCAAACATCATTTGACCCAATGGACATATCCACAGTTCCTGTACCGCAATCCGTCATATAAACATATGGATTTCCTGGAGTTGACCCTATTGTTGTACCACTTTCATTTATTTGAGCCCCGATACCTGCTGTAGGTGAACCATTACACATATTAGGGGAGGGAAGCGCTCCTAAATCAGTAGCATTAAAGCAATCATCTCCTTGTGCCCTGAAAAGATTAAATACTACTAAGGAAACTATTAATAATAAATATTTCATTTTAATTCAGGTTTGATTTAGAAACAATTTTTTCTTTTGGAACCATAATCCATCCACTTGAATTGACAAAATGAATATTTTCAGATTTAGCTGAAATATTTTGAAAACAACGGTCCGCCATCGATGAATTATTCAAATTCGATAACAATTGTGCCTTGTTTTTAAGCTTAACGATTGCACCATCATCAAAATGAAGCTCATAGTTTTTTGATTCATGATAATAACCGCACCAATTTGCGTTTTCAACTGCTTCTGTTAATTCTTGCTCGGAATATTTCGAGCCAAGATTCATTTCGTGGAATTTCACTTGACCAAATGCAAAAGAGGATAGCACAAGGAAAAATGACAAAAGGACATTTTTATTCATAGTAATAGTTCAGTTCTCACCTAAACATGCGTGAACAAAAAACAAACGCTCGAGGAACGTTGCAAAAACTGAAAAAAATTAAATCGAAATCTTATTGGGAAAATAGCCAGTAAGGCTATAATTAAAAATTGTTGTTTTTAAATAAATCGATTGTATTTAGAGTATAGTTATAGTTTAGCTTTAGTTTAATTTTGTCCGTTTATGTTTAGTCTAGTTGACGTAAATATACTGTAATGAAAACAATCATCAAAATATAAATTAAAGAAATTAATCAACACAATTGCAAGGGGCGTCAAAAAGTATCTTTACCCTTGGTATTTTTACAGAAATTTGATCCTGTTTTTTGGCATTCATCATGAGCCCTCTGAGGTCCAAACGAGTCAAATGCTGTAATTCCTCTAAACCATTACCCAAATCACTTATTGGATTATTATACAAATCCAAATCACTTAATTCTGAGCATTTTGCAATTGCATCTGGAATGTACCCTATTTGGTTGCTGCTTAAATTCAAATGAGTTAGCCCTTTTAAAGCACATAATTCTACGGGAAAAAAACTCAATTTATTCTTTCTTAAGCTCAGCACTTCAAGGCTTTTTAAAAGTGAAATAGAATCAGAAATTGATGTCAACTTGTTTTTAGACAGGTCTAGAGCTTTTAGATTTCTATAAGTCCAAACAATGCTTGGAATTTCTGCTATTTTTTTTCTTGAGATCTTGAGATGGGTGACGGAATCAGGCGCAATCTCACTGGCCTGTTTTAAAGTAAGATATTGCTGACTTATAGAACAGCTAGAACAGCTAATCCCAATTACTATTAAAATATTGACGTATATTATTTTCATCAGCTTGAATCTGCAATTTCAATTCATCTAAATTATCGAAAGTTTTTTCTTTTCTCACAAACTTGCGAAATAAGACAATGACATTTTCGCCATAAATGTCTTGGTCAAAATCAAATAAATGGACTTCGTATTTTTTCTGTTCATTCGTTTCATCTGCTATCGTAGGATTTACTCCAATATTCATCATTCCGAAATATTGATTACTTCCCACCGAAACCTGAACTGCATAAACACCATCTAAAGGCATGATTTTATATTCATTATTAAGATTAAGGTTTATGGTTGGGTAGCCAATCTCTCTTCCTAATTTTTTTCCTTTAACCACCTTTCCTTGAACTTGAAATGGCTTCCCTAAAAATTCATTTGCCTTATCAATGTTACCATCTATAATGGAATTTCTAATTTTGGTAGAGCTTACATTTACCTCATTTATTTCTTCAGCAGAAATTTCGATGACCTCAAAATCAAAAATATTAGCAGTTTCTTTAAGAAATTCAATATCTCCTTCTCTATTACGTCCAAATTGATGATCATAGCCAATAACTAACTTTTTAACCTTCAATTTATGAACCAAAATATCTCGTACAAATTCAAAAGCTGTTAATCTAGAGAATTCCTTAGTAAAAGGATATATGATTAAATTGTCTAACCCAAACTTTCTAAGACTATTTATTTTCTCATCAATAGTCTGAATCAATTTTAAATTATGGCTATCAGGAAAAATAACCATTCGAGGATGAGGGTAAAACGTAAACAACAAGGACTCTCCATTTATTTCATTGGCCTCATTCTTTAGTTTATTCAATATTTTTTGATGTCCAATATGAACACCATCGAATGTCCCTATCGTTACTACTGAATTATTAAACTCAGCCAATTCATTTAAATCCCGAAATATCCTCACTTAGTATATACTAAAACGCAAATTTAGGTATTTGTTGGGTATTGTCTTTCTCTTTCAAATGATTACTTATATTTTTAGCGAAAATAAATGACTATGAAAATTTTGAATATTACTATTTTAAGTATGCTTATTCATTTCGCCTCTTGGGCGGATGAAGGCATGCTCATTCCTTCTTTAATCAAGGCTTTTGAATCTGATATGAAAGCAAAAGGCATGAAGCTTTCTGCAGATGACATATACAGCGTGAATCATGCGAGCATAAAAGATGCGATATTCCAGTTTGGAGGTGGCTGCACCTCTGAGTTAGTATCAAATAAGGGCTTATTGTTAACAAATCATCATTGCGGATATTCCCAAATACAATCTCATTCTTCACTAGAAAACAATTATATCGAAAATGGTTATTGGGCCAAAAACTTAGGTGAGGAGCTCGCCAATCCTGGACTAACTGCTATGAGAATTGTCAGAATTGAAGACGTAACCCAAAAAATAAATGATGGATTCGCAATTGATCAAATTGTGAAAGAAGCCGTTGAGGGTACACATTATGAAGGTGAGGTCAAAGCCTTTAATTATGGCAATGACTACTACCTCATGGTAAAAGAAATATTTTGGGATGTTCGTTTTGTTGGAACACCACCAAATTCAATTGGAAAATTTGGTGGGGATACAGACAACTGGGTTTGGCCACGTCATACTGGAGATTTTTCTGTATTTAGAATCTACGCCAACAAAGACAATCAACCTGCTGCTTATTCTGAAGACAACGTGCCTTACACCCCTTTGCATTATTTACCCATTTCAATGAAAGAAAGACAAAAGGGGGATTTTACAATGGTTTATGGCTTTCCAGGAAGAACGGAGCAGCATGTCAGCTCTAGCTATTTAAATCAAATCATTACGAAAGAACGTCCCGCACGTATTCGAATGAGAGATTTGTCACTTTCTGTAATTGATAAGGCCATGAAGAATTCTGAGTTAGTAAAAATACAATATGCTTCTAAGCAAGCAAGAATTTCCAATGCATGGAAAAAATGGATTGGTCAAATCGATGGATTGAAACGCTTGGATGCTGTTGCCTTAAAATTGAATTCGGAAGCTGAATTTACAGAAAGAGCCCTCTCAAAGAAAGAATGGAAAGTCAAATACGGATCAATTGTTGAACAATTGAACACTCTTTCGGATGAATCCTTTGAACTGGAATTCAAATATGCCATGGGAGTTGAATATTTCTATTATGCTGGCCCAGAATATTTCAAATTGATTCGTTCTACAAATGATTTAATCTCTAATTATGAAAAGTATGAAAAGAACGGGGAGCTTGAAGAAAAGAAAAACAAACTTATAAAAGGTGCTGATGGATTTTTCAAAAATTACAATCAAGACATAGATACAGAAATATTTACCCTTTTAACTCATGAATACCTGAAAAAGGTGGCGTTAAAAACATTTATTACAGCTGGTGAAATTTATCAAAAATCCAATTTCACTGATTTAGATAGATATAAATGTTTCATTCAAAAGTTCAATGCAAAAAGTATAAAAAAGCTTAAAAAAGACAAGGGTTATACCCATTATAACGAGCTTTACGGGAAATGGTATTCAGAAGTCATCCCTAGCTACAGAAACTACTCTAAGAAAAGGAACGATTTGCTACAAATCTATATTGCGGGAAAAAAGGAAATGTTTCCTGATAAAAAACACTGGCCCGATGCAAATAGTACACTTAGAATTAGTTATGGTCAACTTGAAGGATCAGTCCCTGCGGATGGCAAAATCTATTCTGAGCATACTACCCTAGATGGCATTATTGCCAAATATAATTCTGGAAATCCAGATTTCGCTCTAAAGCCGAGAATGCTCGAATTACACAAGATGAAAGATTACGGACCTTATGCTCAAGATGGCGAGTTGTGGGTTTGTTTCTCGGGCTCTAATCACACAACCGGTGGAAATTCTGGTTCGCCAGTAATTGATGGAGAAGGTAATCTAATGGGCCTTAATTTTGATCGAAGCTGGGAAAGCACAATGAGTGATTACATGTTCGACCCTAATAGATGCAGAAATATCGTTGTGGACATCAAATATGTACTTTGGGTTATCGATAAATATTCAAATGCCAAATACTTGGTGGACGAAATGACCTTAATTACAAAATAATAGGCATAAAAAAAGGGCGAATCCCTCGCCCTTAATCTTTTTTGTTGAGTTACTTACTCAGCAGCTTCTTCAGAAGCTTCTGGAGTAGCTTCATCAGAAGCATCACCACATGCAGACAATGTTACCAAAGAAACTGCAGCAGCCAACATAATAATAGAAAAAATCTTTTTCATCTTAATTAATTTAATTGGTTTTTAACGTGGCAAAAGTACAACTAATTTTTGATTTAGCAAGAAATAACAAAAAGGGCACCGTATCCGTTCTTTAAAATTTACTTGCTTATACGAATGCTTTCTATTTTATTTTCTTCTTTAGAAAAAGAAAACAAAACTGTAAATTTATTAGCAAGGACTTGATAGGAAGCTACAGAAAAAATTTCTTCGTCTGAATCTTTTCCTTGAAATGTGTATTCGAAATCACCCTTTGGATAATCATTAAAAAAATCGTTCAACACCATTGTAGCCTGGGAATGGTTGTAGATTCCCTCATCTCCTTCTAAATCGAGAAGGACAACATCTTCACAATTTGAAATAATAAATTCGGAGTTATTTGATTCGAATGAATTCTCAATTTGAGTATAGGGCAAATCAACGGGATGAATGAATCCAAAAAAGAAAAACTGAAAATAAATTAGGGCATTCGCCATTTTATTTTTTAATATAATTTAACAAAATTCATGCCATGATCTAACATGACTATGTCAAAAATTGAGACCTAAATATATAAAAGTTATTGAAAAGGTAAAAGAAGCTTTTCTATTCTCCAAATAAGATTTATCATTTGACCCTTTCGATTGACTTACTGTTTAATAATTTTGACGCTGATCGTTTTCTCATTCACCAGAGCTTCAAAATAATACAACCCATTAGAAAAATCAGATAAATCTATTTTTAATTCATCTACCTCTAGCTCCTTTAGGGTTATTCCTAAATTGTTCTTTATTTCGATTTTCTTCAAACCTTTTAACTGATCAAACCCATTTAAGTTTATTTCACCTGTCGTTGGATTAGGGTATAAACCTATAGTTACCAAATCATTTATTGACAAATCAACCATTTCAAGTGTGATACAATCTGAAGTATCCATACATGAACCTTGAGTAACCACTACAGCATAGCTTCCATTAGACTCAACTTCGTATATTGCTTCTTCTTGATCCTGTAATTCAGAATACTGATTATTACAATCAACCCACTGATACAAAGCATTAACGGCTAGACTCTGTAAATGAAGTTCATCGACCTCTATACTGACATCCACAGTATTTATGGTCAAATTTAATTGAACAATACTATCACACCCGAATTGATTTGTTAGAATTATTGACGATGAGCTATCACTTTCTGCATAAGTTATTCCATCAATCCAGGTATATGAAAAACAAGCTTGTTGAACATCAATTGACTGCTCTTGAGGTCGAGTTATGATATTATGTATGACCAAGCTATCCCAGCCTGATTGTATTGCATTTAATTCACTTATTTGACTTGTATCTTGGTATAGGTCAGTCCAAATAGTCCCATCTGAAAAAACATAATCTCCTCCATAGCAAATCGTGTCATTTACCAATGAAATGACTGTTGGAACATCTCTAAAACCTAATAGTTTTATTTCTGAAGTGTTTCCGTCATAGGCGAAATCAGAAAAATAATAGGGGTCTGAGGTCAATACATCAATGCCATTATTTGAGCTTAATTTAAAAAGCGGGTAGCTGTCAGAAAAAGGACTTGTTCTAAGAAGCAAACCATTGCTAGAGCCAGTTACATACTCAATTATTTCCTGATTTATAAATTGGAATGAGTATCTTAAACTGTCTACTTCGCTAATGGGTGCCACATAAGAGGTATCCAAACCCTGACCAATAAGATTGTATTCGAGTATTGTATTTTTTATAGAATCTACATTTGCCCCCAACACATAGAAATATCTAAAGCTCATTGATTTGCCAAATCCAAGCTGTCCCCCTATGGGCTGACGTATCATTTCAAATACGTGATAATCTCTTAAATTATTCACATTGGATAAATTACCAGCATCCCCGTATCTGAATTTGTTTCCATATGTATTTGTAGTAGTTGGGTGAGCCATGCCAAGACTTGCGGAATTTCCATTAATTTCATTAGACCAAGCCACCCATCCACCTGTATTTGCCGTTTGTATAACAGGAGTTTGCCCATAAAGACCTGTTGTTAAATTGTATTCATGTACTGGAGTTGAGATGAAAAAATGATCCAACGAAGAATTGCGAACTCCACCCCATGGTACATTTAGGAAATTTATGTTGTCCTGTCCAAAATTGTATATCATATTGTCTACCTGAATAATACCTTCTCCTTTATTCGTGTACTTGGTATAATATAACAATCCTGCATCGTGATTGATGTTTTGAAGATCTTCTGTATGGGCCTGCTGACCCCAATTCACAACACTATACGATTGTTTCTCTGAATTATAATATTCAGCGAGGATTGGTGAATAAAAAGGTTCAGTTTGAGAGGGTGTTTTTAAGTAAACACCTGCCTGATGAATAAAATAAGACGAGTCTGGTGGGTTGTGTATGCTTCCATCTACACTTACTAATTGCCAAACCTCATCCACCCATGGGGCATAAGAATGTCCTCCACCATAGCTAGGCTGTACCCAATTTGGATTAACCCACTGTGGAGGAACGGATTCTCCAAATGAACTGCGAAAAGAGTATAAATGTCCCCCTTTACCTATTCTTATGTCATATGATTTGTATGGGTCAGTGCTGTTTTGATAGCTTATTTGATTATGAAATACAACACTTTCAGGGAAACTATCAACGGTCCATATGGAACCAGAATTGGTGTAAGTATCCGAAAATGTAAAACCATTTGAATCTAATAATGGTATATCACTTTCAAAGTAAAATTTAGTAAGTAGCTGCTGAGTGTTTTGAGCTATAACGTTCTGAATGATAAAGAATCCAAAAAGAAAAATAACATATTTATACATGATAGATAAGAGTCTTAATGTGCATTTGACAAGACTCAAAGATAAAATCTTTCGCTAAAAATGAAGTGAATTATCACTTTCTCAAAATATTGTTGGTCTACTTCAGTCCTCCTCTTTTTTCCAAAACTTATTTTTTGGTAAAGTAATAATGTCCTGGTTTAGCTCGAACTCATCTGTAAGTACCGCAGGATTTCTTGCATTTTCCATGACTTTTACATCATATATTTCTTCTACAGTGTTGTTGTAATCAATCTCCCCAATAATCGATTTCTCGATTAAATCGAACAATATGATTCCTCCATTCAATGAGTTTTCACTGATATTTAAATCATTAAAGTCTTTATTCGATGCTCTTATTTTAGATTTGCCAATAACCGCAACATTACCTATTATATCCATACCGCGAACAAAACAATTAAAATCATAAAGAATTTCAACGTTCTTACCTTCAGGTTCGAAACAATTCAATGTTCCTCTTCCCGACTCTAAAAAATACAATTTTCCCCCAACTAAACGAGGTGAATGAGGCATAGATAAACCCTCTAATAAAATATCTCCTTCAGGCACGTTCATCAGTATTCCAGCATTCATTTTGTCTTTTCTCCACCCTTGTTTTGTGTCTGATTTTCCAAGAGCAATGACGTATTTTGGAATATTATTCTCCATTGCCATTCCATTTAAATGACAACGATCCTCTGGAATAATATCAGATATGAATTTCGGTTTCCATTTTGGCCTAAAGCTATAATTGATATCATAAATTCCGATGCAAGACATCATGGTATTGACGCCCCATAAGATGCCATCTCCAAACTCTATGTCATGTATATCCAAATTACCAGTAAAATAAGTAGCACGTTGGGCAAAACCTTGATCATAGTCACCCTCATTAGACTTGTTTATTACTTCATGAATATTTTCATTTGACGAAAAAAATCTTATCTCATCAAAGCAAGCAACAGCCATTTTATTTCCTTGTAAGGCAATTCCCATTGGTTTTTTTAAGCTAACAAGGGTTTGATAAATCTCCTCACCATCTGAGCTACCTATAATGATCAACTTTCCGGCCTGATAGGTCGTAATTAATATTGAAAAAGAGTTTTCAAATAAAAACTTGGGTAAATTCTTGGTATATGTGATTTCAAAAGAGGTACTCATAAAAAAGCCTCCATTTTATTTGGAGGCAGATTAATTCAGATTGATTAAATATTACAGAGCCTCTAGCTTCCACACATCACCATCAACTTCTGTATAATCATCATCCAACCACATTTCTTTGTTGGTTAACCTTTTAATTTCCAAAGTGTCTGAATACCCGTCCATAGTCAATATTAAATAATCTTTATTTGAAGAGAAGTCCCAATCACCAGCATAAGAGTATGAATAACTGTCGGTACCATAAGTGTAGTTCATCGTTTGGATTACTGAACCATTCTTATCGAATTCCATATTTACAGTATATCCGTATTGAACACCTCCTATTTCTTGCACGCCAAATACTTGAGAGCCCACGGATTTTACGTTCCAATCACCAACTACTCTTGCTTTTTTGGTTCTTAAAGAGAAATTTGGACCATCTTCATATTTACCACAACTCGATACACCGACAGCCGTTGCTCCGGCAAGTGTTACATAAGTGAGATTCTTTAGTTTTTTCATTTTCAATGTTTTTGTAAATATATAATTCTTCAACAATAGTAACAACAATAATCAATGTTTATTGTGTGGAAGCTTTCGCTTAGTAGCGGGGACAGGATTATCCTTCATTTGATTTCGGATGGACATTAATGGAGGCTTAACAAAGAAAAGCTCAGACCACTTCGTGATCTTTCTTTTTTCATTTCCGTGAACTTATTAAATCAAGCTTTCAACGTTCCGGGAAATGAAAAAGCCAATCTTTTTAGACTGGCTTTTCAATGGTAGACAGAATCATCGAATTATCGGATCTAAAACTAGGGTTTATTGAGGTGTGCGAGTATCTAGAAATGGAATAGAGTTTAGAGCCCTTTCGAGCAAATTCAGTTAGAGCAAGGCTTCACAATGGAAAAATAAAGATGTACCTTTAGCCCACCGCTGTGAGTAATTAGGAAATAACCATTGGAGAACTTAATCAACAAAATAAAAAATTCGATTTCCCTCTCTATAGAAGCTGAGAAATATATTTATTCTATTGCCGAAGAAAAATCGTTTTCGAAGGGAGAAATTTTAATCCAAGAAGGTCAAACTGTGAATAAGACATTTTTTGTTATTCATGGAAGCCTTCGTTCGTTTTGCGTTGACAAAGAAGGCAAGGAGCATACCTTACAGTTTGCCATTCAAGATTGGTGGATTAGTGATTTTATTGCAATGTACAATCATGAGCCTGCCTCGCTTACAGTTGAATGTATAACAGATTCAACCGTTATTGAATTCAACGCTCAAATGTTAGCTCAGATCTATCTTCAATTTCCAGAATTTGAACCCTTTCAAAGAAAAACCTTAGAGCGACATGTGGTGAGTTTGCATAAAAGAATCTTAAATCAATTACAATTAACAGCTCTAGAAAGATACAATGTGTTTATTGAGCACTATCCTAATATTGAGCAACACGTTCCCAATTATCACATTGCTTCTTATTTAGGCATAACTCAACAAAGCTTAAGCAGAGTGCGAGCAGAAAAAGCGAAAAAATAAATTTATTACCATAGGGTAATTTTTAACAAAAAATAGCCCAGTACTTTTGATGTTGAAATTTAAAACACAAAAGTTATGTTTAAGCATATATTCGGTTTAGCTCCTTTATTGGAATCAGATGGTTCATATAGTCCATCTAAAATGGCATTAAAAATGGGAGTATCTGACAAAACAGATTTTGAAAATATCTCCTATCAAAAATATACAGGTAAAAAATCTAAGATTCTCGTAATATTTACGGAAAACAAGAATTTAGAAATGAAAAATGGTAAATATTTCTCTACCGGAAATCATCCAGTTGAGGCCTTATTACCTATGCTTCATTTAAAAAACGCAGGTTTCGAATTTGAGATTGCTACTCCAACTGGAAAGCCTGTAGTTTTTGAAATGTGGGCTTTCCCTGAAAAAGATGAACATGTAAAAGCCATCTACAATGAAAATAAAGCAAGCTTTGAAAAACCGATTAAGCTTTCTGATTTCATTACGTCTTCATTTGAACAATCAGATTCATATGCGGCTGTTTTTGTGCCGGGTGGGCACGGAGCAATGATTGGTATACCAGAGGATAAAAATGTTGGAAAAATTCTAAGATGGGCACACGAAAGTAATTTATTCACAATTAGCCTTTGCCATGGACCCGGAGCTTTTTTATCAACCACTTTGGATAATCAAAAATTCTTATATGAAGGATATAATATGGCTGTGTTCCCTGATTCAGTAGATAATAAAACACCAATGTTCGGTTATCTCCCAGGTAAAATGCCTTATGGACTAAGTGAAAAATTAAAAAGTCTAGGAGTTAATTTGATGAATACTAAAATGGATAAAACCGTTTGTGTTGATAGGAGGTTAATTACTGGATCTAGTCCCTTAGCATCAAATGAATTGGGGAAACTTGCATCGAATACTCTATTGAAAGAATTAAACTAGACAAATGGAATTACTAGATAAACTTAATTGGCGTTATGCGACAAAGGCCATGAATGGTCAAAAAATACCTCAAGAAAAAATTGATAATATCATTGAAGCAATATCGCTGGCACCAACTTCCAGTGGCTTGCAACCCTTTGAAGTATATGTGATTACTAATCAAGAGGTGAAAGATAAAATTAAGCCAATCGCGTGGAATCAATCTGTGGTATCAGATTGCTCACACCTATTAGTTTTTGCGGCTTGGGATACATATACTAAAGATAGAATCAACAAGATGTTTGATCTCGTTAATGAAGTTAGAGGGTTTAAGAATGAGGGTTGGGAGAATTACAGACAAATGCTTTTGAAAGGTTATCCTACGAGAGATCCAGAAGTGAATTTCAATCATGCTGCAAAACAAGCTTATATTGCTTTTTCACAAGCGATCATTGCCGCAGCATTTGAAAAGGTTGATGCCACCCCTATGGAAGGTTTTGATGCAAATGCAGTAGATGAAATCTTAAACCTTAGAGAAAAAGGATTAAGAAGCTGTGTTTTACTACCCTTGGGATACAGAGACACAAAAAATGATTGGTTAGTCAACCTTAAAAAGGTAAGAAAACGAAGAGAGGACTTAATTACCGAAGTGGCATAAGAACATCTTAAACCAAAACTATTTTACATGTATGGATGTTCAAAATAATCACCGATTATTAAATTAAGCATAAAACCCCTCACAAGTGCGAGGGGTTTTGTAACAATAAAAGGTTAAAACTTACTGAACGGTTTTAATAAACTTCTTACCGTTTCTGATATAAAAACTATTTAATGGGATTTCTTCATAGCTGCGAATCACTTGTCCCATAATGTTATAATATAATCCATCATACTGAACATTTATTGCTTCAATTTCTCCAATACCCACTGGGTTGTTGTTCGTTGGAAAAACTACTGCATCAATAACATGCACTACTCCATTATCTGCAATGAGATCAGCCGTAATTATCGAGGAATAACCGTTCACAGTAATCGTTGTTCCATTGGATTGTATATACATTGGTGCTTCAGGGAGCAAAGTACCCCACATAGAATTAACCGAAAATGGAAGAAGAACCTCTCCTGAAACTACTTCTGGGAGAACATGATATAAAAGAATGTCGGCAAGGTTCGGTAGTTCAAGCAAATCTTCTACCTCAACATTCAACTGACTAGCCAATGTAATAAATGCATCGTCTGTAGGAGCAAATACCGTAAATGTTCCTGTTGTTTCGCTTAAAGCTTCTACTAATCCTGCTTCTATTACTGCAGCTTCCAATAATGTGTGGTCTTCACTGTTAACTATAACGTCAACGACAGTTGTTTGTGCTAAACTAGCTAGGGAAATTAAGACTATCCCAAAAGTCATAATAATTCTTTTCATTTTTTCGATTTAATAATATACCTCAATAACGGATATGTCAAGCACATTGTTTAGATTTTAAAAAACTAGTATTCTGAAATATTATAGTTTTTCATATCAAACTTAATTTTCTTGAGAATAAAACCTCTACATCCCAAACTTAACAAAGGATACAGAGGGTCAAAAAAAAGACTCACCGATAAAAAATACCGATGAGTCGTCTTTAGTAGCGGGGACAGGACTCGAACCTGTGACCTTCGGGTTATGAGCCCGACGAGCTCCCAACTGCTCCACCCCGCAATATATCTTTTGGGTTATTCTTGTTCTTAATTGGGACACCAAAGATAACTCAAACCTTTAATCCCACCAAACAAAAACTGAATTAACTTACAGATTGACCGTGTAAAAATTCCTTTTCGGTCTCTAAAAAGCTCAATTCCCCTTCTTCGTTTTCGGCCATAAGAACCATTCCTTGTGATTCCACACCGCGGATCTTTCGAGGAGCTAAATTGAGCAGAACTAGAACCGTTTTTCCTACCACATCTTCTGGAGCATAATGCTGTGCGATACCAGAAACAACAGTTCTCGTATCAATACCAGTATCCACTGTTAGCTGCAGGAGCTTATCCGCCTTTTTGACCTTTTCAGCACTGAGGATTTTACCCATCCTTAGGTCCATTTTTTGAAATGTGTCAAAGTCTATTGTTTCTTTCATTGGAGGAAATTTTGAAGTTTGTTTTGATTTTTCCTTGAGCTTTTGAACCTCACACTCAACTAAATCATCTTCTATCTTTTTAAATAAAATCTCTGCCGTATTAATTTTTGTTTCAGGTGCTAATTTTGACTCGAAAAAATCATTCCATTTTGGATAATCAATGTTCAGAAAATGCTGTATTTTCTTTGATGTATTTGGGATAAATGGTGCCGCAGCTATAGAAAGCTTAAAAGTGATATCTAGGGCTACACTCATAATGGTTTTTACACGATCCGGATCTGTTTTTATCAGCTTCCAAGGCTCGTTATCGGCCAAGTACTTGTTTCCTGTACGAGCAATGCCCATCATCTCACCCTGTGCTTCTCTGAGCTTATACTTCATGATGAGCTCTTTAATTCGCTTTCCCGACTGGGCCACGTCCTGTAATACTTTTTGATCTTCATCAGTCAGTGTGCCTTGAGCTGGAACCCGTCCTTCATAATATTTATTTGTCAAAACGACCGTTCGATTCACGAAATTACCGAGAACATCCGCCAATTCTGAATTTACCCGAGATTGATAGTCTTTCCAGGTAAATTCTGAATCTTTACTTTCTGGAGCAATTGAAGTCAAAACATATTTAAGCTCATCCATTTTATCTGGATAGCTGTCCAAATATTCATGAAGCCAAACTGCCCAATTTTTTGAAGTTGAAAATTTATCTCCTTCTAAATTTAAGAACTCAGAGGCAGGGACATTATCTGGTAAAATATATCCGCCATGATCTTTCAAAAGAATTGGGAAAATAATGGCATGAAAAACAATATTGTCTTTGCCTATAAAATGAACCAGCTTACGGTCTTTAGCTTTCTCTTTAAGCCAATAATCTTTCCAATCTTTACCGTTTTCTTGTGCCCATTTCTTTGTTGCCGAAATATAGCCAATCGGTGCATCCAACCACACGTATAACACCTTGCCTTCCCCTTCAGGAAGAGGTACTTTTACTCCCCAATCCAAATCTCTGGTCATGGCTCTAGGCTTGAGCCCTCCATCAATCCAAGACATGCATTGTCCCGTTACTTGATTTCGCCAAGTCTTTGGGTCATGTTGCATTTCTCCGTCTAAGATGCCATTCGTAATCCAATCTTTAAGCCACTCTTCATGCTGATCCATTGGAAGAAACCAATGTGATGTCTTTCTTAAAACAGGCTTATTGCCACTAAGCGTTGATTTGGGGTCAATTAAATCTGTTGGACTTAAATCGCTACCACATTTCTCACATTGATCACCATAGGCATCTGGACTTTTGCATTTGGGACAGTCACCTGAAATATATCTATCTGCTAAAAACTGCTTATACTCTTCGTCGTAATATTGCTCTGAAGATTTTTGTATAAATCGACCTTTATTATTTAGCTCCTTAAAAAAAGCTGCTGACGTTTCATGGTGTAAAGCACTTGAAGTTCGATTATAAATATCAAACTCAATTCCAAACCTATTGAATGACTCATTAATGAGTGTATGATATTTGTCAACTATATCCTTAGGTGTTACACCCTCTTTCTTTGCTCTTAATGTGATCGCCGCTCCGTGCTCGTCACTTCCGCAAGCGAACAGCACATCCACATCATTCATTCTCAAAAAACGAACAAAAATATCCGCAGGAAGATACACTCCCGCAATATGTCCAAGATGTAGAGGCCCATTTGCATAAGGCAAGGCTGCTGTTACAGTGAATTTTTCTTTCATTGAGGCTTCAAAGATAGTTAAGAATTTAGCTTATACATAAAAAAAGGGCCGATGACATCGGCCCTTTAATAGATTAATTAATAATCCTATTCTTTTACAACTGAGAAAGTAGAAGTACTTCCGTTTTCAAGAGTTACATTAAACATGTATACTCCGTTGTCTAATGACGAAATATCTACAGTAGACTTTCCTCCATTTAAATTTACTTGACTTGTAAATGCTAATTTACCAGCAATATCAGAAACAATTAAAGATGCTGGCCCTTCACCATCAACATCAATCATAACTTGATTTGAAGCTGGGTTTGGATACGCTCTTCCTGAAACTTCAGAAATTTCTTCGATTCCAACATTATCAACCATTTTTAGACCAAGTGAAAGAGCAGATGTTCCTGTCCATCCTGAATACCAAGTTGCACCATCAATATTTAATGGAGAAATTGGCTGAAGATAAATTGAATAATTCGCATCGTAATTTAAAGTATTGTCATATCCAAATGAAATATCAGGATTATAAGTACTTAAACATACCAAGTATCTATAGCTATCATACATTGCTACTGCTTCATCAAGAGGTGCATAAATAATCATACCGTTATCGGCATTTGATGTTGGGTAATATAAACCTCCACCAATTTGATTTAAATTGTCAAAAGTAATTCCTGCCCATCCACCAGAGACATCAACCCAAGGATCGTTCCATTCGAAGACATCCATAAGAACTTCTTCACCAACTAAGGCCGTATCCGGAGAATTTACTGCGAAATAAAATCCTTCCACACCATAATTTGCTCCAGGATAAAGGTCCTGTACTTGCATACAAGTTTGATAACTTGATGTGGCATTACTTGGGAAAGAGTTTGCGTAAAGCATTCCTGAAGTTTCATCAACATGTGCTAATGACAGAACATCATTAGTGACATTGAAATCACGAACATAAACATTATCAAAATCAGACTCGTCAGTTTGACCATCAATTTCAACAGAATATGTCAGTTTATAACTTCCAACATCCCAAGAAGCAGCAGAAATAGTTGGGAATTCAGATGGATTTCCATTAAAAATCGACAACGTATCTCCAGAAGCTACAAATGCAGAAACAGTATTACTGTATACATTTCCTGCAGGACCATCTACCGATGCTGTCACATTAAATGTATTATCAGCTGAACCAAAATTGTACATTTGAATTCCAGCTTGGAAGGTGTAATTGTTATTTGCCATTGCTTGAGGGATTGATCCATAACGTGGGTTAAGCACATCAGAAGCAGAAGAACCTCCATCATTAGCATAAAGGTTTTGTTTATTTCCCATAAACATTACTACCTCTCCGTTTGCCATTTCGGCAACGATATCAGCTCCATCGCTTTCACTCACCATAACTAATGGAATAGTTACATTCAAGCCATCATCTCCACCAGCCATACCGACTGCATCACCAGTATGATTGATTATGATACAACCTACTGCACCAGCATTTTGAGCATTAAAAGCTTTAGTTCCAAATTGACAAGAACCTCTGTAAAATACAGCGATTTTACCTGTTAAGTCATTTACTAAAGGATTACATGCCTCTTCAGCTAATAAGTGTTGAAATGCATAAGCTTCATTCACACCTGGAGTTCCATCATCTACGAGCATAATTGGTGCCTCGACAAAAGTGTTAGGAATTAAGAAATCGGGACATGACCAATCTCCACCTGCTGGATCAGCCCATTCAAATGCAAAATTGTAAGAAATTGCAGCGGGGGACACCCCTCTTACAACTACTTGGGCATTACTTGCAAAAGCAAATACTACCACGATTAAAGAAAGTATTAATTTTTTCATAAATATATTTTTAGTGTATTGCGAATTTAATACAAAAAAGACAATATTAAAAACATAAAGTCTAACTATCGTGTGGAAAGCACACAATTAAAAGATCAAAAGCAATAAATGATTTATAACATGACTATGAGGCCGCGTTGAATTTCTCTGTAACCTTCTCCCAATTAACCACATTAAAAAATGCATTAATGTAATCAGGACGTCTATTTTGATAGTTGAGGTAATACGCATGCTCCCACACATCAAGCCCGAGTATAGGGGTTCCTCCGCAACCTTCACCCATCAATGGGTTGTCTTGATTTGGAGTTGAGCAAACTTCTAGTTTACCCTCTTTTACACAAAGCCACGCCCAGCCTGAACCAAATCTTGTGGCGGCAGCTTTAGAGAATGCATCTTTAAAAGCTTCAAAAGAAGTAAAAGCTTCATCGATTGCATCAGCTAATGCCCCAGTTGGCGTTCCTCCTCCATTTGGGGACATTACTTCCCAAAACAAACAATGATTGTAAAAACCTCCACCATTATTTCGAACGGCCGGATTGTCTGAACAATTTGATAAGATTTCTAAAATTGACTTTCCCTCTAATTCTGTTCCGGAAATTGCATTGTTAAGGTTATTCGTATATCCCTGGTGATGCTTTGAATGATGGATCTCCATCGTGCGAGCATCAATATGTGGTTCTAATGCATCATAAGCATAAGGAAGCTGTGGTAGTTCAAAAGACATAAATTAATTTTTTTAAATATTATTTTATCAAAATTAAAAAAAACATAGAGAACTGGTTTTAAATACATGATTAGTTTGATACATAGGTGATCTGTTTTGTTTCATCGTGAAGTCATTCAATAGAGTTATCCTTATATTTGCTCCATGAACGGTCTTAGGCCCATTTCTGATTGGCTTCCCATGTCTTTTAAAGAAGCTTCCAAGCGAGGCTGGGAGAATTTTGATGTAATTCTGATTTCAGGGGATGCTTATGTAGATCACCCGGCATTCGGAACTGCAGTCATTGGCCGGTTAATTGAGGATGAAGGTCTAAAGGTGGGAATCGTAGCACAACCGAATTGGAAAGATGATTTAAGAGACTTTAAAAAATTAGGCAAACCAAATTTATTTTTTGGCATTACCGCAGGCTGTATGGACTCTATGGTCAACCACTATACTGCCAACAAAAGACTGCGTTCGACAGATGCTTACACTCCAGGTGGCGTTTCAGGTTTCAGACCTGATTATGCATCGATAGAGTATTCGAAGATTTTGAAAGACTTATTCCCTGACACACCTGTTCTTATTGGTGGCATTGAGGCTTCTTTAAGGAGGGTAACACATTATGACTATTGGAAAGATGAATTAATGCCTTCTATTCTTGTCGACTCAAAAGCAGATGCTTTGGTTTATGGAATGGGAGACCAGCCACTCAGAGAAATACTAAGACTATTGAAAAAGGGAGTCCCTTTTGAACATGTAAAAACAATAAAACAGGTTGCTTTTTTGCAGGAAACAGGTCAAGGACTTCCGAAGATGAAGAAATGGGAAACCGTTGAGCTTGCGAGTCACGAGGAATGTCTCAAGGACAAGATCAAATATGCCTCAAACTTTAAAATTGTAGAGGTTGAGTCTAACAAGTGGGAAGCCAATCGTATAATACAACATGTAGGCAGCAGAACATTGATTATCAATCCACCTTACAAAACCATGAATGAGAAAGAGATTGACACCTCGTTCAATCTACCATACACTAGAGAACCTCATCCGAAATACAAAAAAAGAGGAACCATTCCTGCCTATGAGATGATTAAGTTTTCCATTAACATGCATCGAGGTTGTTTTGGGGGATGTAGTTTTTGTACCATTTCAGCGCATCAAGGCAAGTTTATTGCCTCACGAAGTGAAAAATCCATATTAAGTGAGCTGGAAGAAGTTGTTGAACTTCCCGGCTTTAAGGGTTACATATCTGATTTAGGAGGACCATCGGCAAACATGTATAAGATGAAAGGAAAAGACGAATCTATATGTGAAAAGTGTGTTTCTCCTAGCTGCATCCATCCGGTGATTTGTAATAATTTAGATACTTCTCACAAGCAAATGACTGAGCTTTACAAAAAAGTAGACAAACATCCCAAAGTAAAAAAGGCTTTTGTAGGGTCTGGTATCAGATATGACTTACTTGTTGATGACTTTAATAAAAACAATGCTGATGGAAATCACGATGAATATATCGAACAGGTGATCACGAGGCATGTTAGTGGAAGACTTAAAGTCGCTCCAGAGCATACATCTGATCAAACTTTAAAAGTCATGCGTAAACCTTCTTTCAAATACTTTCACAAATTCAAAGAAAAGTATGATAAGATTTCAGAAAAGCATCAGCTAAATCAACAGCTGGTTCCTTATTTTATTTCTTCTCATCCAGGATGTGATGATGCTGACATGGCAAACCTTGCCGCGGAAACAAAGGACATGGGCTTTCAATTAGAGCAGGTACAAGATTTTACACCAACCCCTATGACTGTGGCTACAGTAATTTATTACGCAGGTGTTCATCCGTATACTCTAAAACCTATTGAAACCGTTAAAACCAAAGAGGAAAAACAAGATCAGAACAAGTTTTTCTTCTGGTACAAAAAAGAAAATAGAAATTGGATTAAGAATAAACTTCAAAAAGCCCAGAGACCTGATTTAATTGAAAAACTCGTTGGAAAAGAGAGTCAAAAGGAGATGCCTAAATGGCTAGAAAAAAGAAGAAATAAAAGAAAATAATTACGTTTTATTTTAATTTTGACTCAATAAAGTCCAATGCTTTCGAACCAAAGGTATTATTATTCCAAACCCAGGCTAAAGGACTGTTTTTAGCATGTAAAACAAAAGTAGGATATGAGCCCTTTGTGATCGTCTTTACATTTAAATTGTTGCTGACAAAAGAATATTTGATTTTGTGTTCCCTTAAAGCTGATTCAATATGTCCTCCGTTATTTTTTGAAGAAAGTATTTTAAATTTTAAAAGAAGGTTTGGGTTTCTATCTTTAAGCTTCACTAAGGTTTCAATAGACTGAATACAATAGGGACAATTCGGTAAAACATAGACCTCTAGAGAACCCTTATCTGAAGTTTTATTCAATTTAATGGTACGATAATCATTGGTTATGTCTGATTCGTAAATCGGATAAAATGCAAAGTATAAGCCAGCAGGGAAAAGACCAATCAACACGAAAAGAGTCCATTTTACGATTGGGTGCTTGATTTTTTTCCAAATTAAAAACCCAAATAAAAACCCTGTAATAATCAGAATAAAAAAGGGCCACAGCACGCTTGATTGCCAAGATGCACCCATAGCCCAGAATATAGATTCGAAAGAGTTCATTTCTTTATTTTGAACACAAATCTAACCAAATGTTGATTTCTCAAGATATTTAACTGTATTTATCTTAAAGTAGACATTCCACCATCAACCCCAATCGTTTGACCCGTCATCCATTCATTTTCAAGACACAGTTGAACGGCTTTCGCAATATCTATAGGTTGGCCTATTTTCTTGAGGGGGTGTCGCATTGCTGCGTTTTCTTTCTTTTGCTCAGTATTAAGCAATCCTTCTGCCAAGGGGGTTTCTGTTAAAGATGGGTTGACAACATTTACTCGGATCGTTGGAGCCCACTCCGCAGCAAGACATCTAGCAAGAGCTTCTAACCCACCCTTAGACGCAGCAATTGAAGCATGAAAAGACATTCCTTGATTGGCAGCAACAGTGCCAAAAAGAACGATAGACCCTTTGTTTCTTTTAAGCTCTCGGAAGTATTTTTGCATCACACGAACAGCTCCCAAAACATTGATGTGGAAATCATTTAAAAAATCTTCTTCACTTAATCGGTGGAACGGTTTCAAATTAATTGAACCGGGACAATAAACCACTCCCGTTAGATTCTCAATGTCAGGCAGATCATCCTTAAGGATATCACACACAATATGATTTTTTGCTGCGTTTTCGTTTCTTGATAACACAATACATTCATATTGTGACATCAAATCAACGACAGACTCCCCTATTCCTTTTGTTCCTCCTACAACTAATATTTTCTTTTTCATGTTCATGAAACAAGTTGTTATTTGAAATGTTTAAGATGGGCAACACTTTACGATATGTTGTGACAATGACTAAAATGTACTATTTTTGCATTCAAAGAAAAGGTTATTTAAATTTAATCTAAATAAAAAGAAATGATTACGGTTACAGACTCTGCCAAAAAACAAGCCATGCGCCTCATGGATGATGATGATAAAAAAGGGTTTTTTATCCGCGTTGGAGTTGAAGGAGGTGGATGTTCAGGATTAATGTACCAATTGACATTTGACAATGCAAAAAAAGAAGGTGACTCAAGTTTTGAGGACAATGGTATAGAGGTCGTTGTTGACAAAAAAAGTTATCTCTACCTAATGGGAACCATTTTAGATTTTTCTGGAGGCCTTAACGGTAAGGGATTTGTATTTAAAAATCCCAATGCAGATAGAACCTGTGGGTGTGGAGAATCTTTTTCAGTCTAAACAAGAAAATACCTATTTAAATGGCTCAATATACTGAAAACGAACTGGCAAAAGATTTAGACAACCAAGATTACAAGTTTGGTTTTGTCACTGATGTAGAAACAGATAAAATACCGGAAGGACTTAACGAAGATATCATTCGTCTCATTTCTTCTAAAAAAAACGAACCTGCATGGCTTTTAGAATATAGATTAAAATCTTTTGAAATATGGAAAGCCATGACAGAACCCAATTGGGCACATGTCAAATATAAAAAACCAGAATTTCAAAAAATCACCTATTTCGCTGCACCCAAACAAACAAAGAAATATGAGTCTTGGGATGATGTGGATCCCGAAATGAAAGAAACAATGGCCAAGCTAGGGATTTCTCTAGAAGAACAAAAAAGATTAACTGGAGTTGCTGTCGATTTTGTAATGGACTCAGTTTCAGTTGCGACGTCTTTCAAATCAAAACTTAAAGAGCTCGGGATTATTTTTTGTTCCTTTTCAGATGCCGTTCAAGAGTACCCTGAACTTGTAAAAGAGCACATGGGAACTGTTGTTCCAAACACAGATAATTTCTACGCCGCACTCAACAGCGCAGTATTTACCGACGGTTCATTTTGTTACATACCAAAAGGCGTTAGATGTCCTATGGAGCTGTCAACTTATTTTAGAATTAATGCAGGAGGAACAGGTCAATTTGAGCGCACACTTGTTATTGCTGACGAAGAGTCATACGTCTCTTATTTAGAAGGGTGTACTGCTCCTCAACGTGACGAAAACCAATTACATGCCGCTGTCGTTGAGCTCAAAGCTTTAAATGATGCTGAGATTAAATATTCAACCGTTCAAAATTGGTATCCAGGAGATGAAAATGGCGTAGGTGGTGTTTTTAATTTCGTCACAAAAA
>Ga0315332_10000193_pt1 | contig 24156 bp, 11 predicted proteins | sample M110034915metaG_FD_203455 | JGI IMG/M metagenome (GOLD analysis project Ga0315332, IMG submission 203455) | Ammonia-oxidizing marine archaeal communities from Monterey Bay, California, United States - M1 100m 34915 | ecosystem: Environmental > Aquatic > Marine > Intertidal zone | place: USA...
TCTGTTAATCTTACCTTCAGACTCAAGTTTATTCTCAACAATTTGACTATTGTATTTTGGAAGTTCATCATCAATAAGTTTGTTAAGATGATCAACCTTTTCATTAATTTGATCTTCAAAAGATTCAATCTTATTTTTAAATTCCTCATTAAAAAAAGATATAGATTCTTCTGTCTTTAATTCAGTTTCTGCAAAAAAAGTCTTATACTGTGGAATTTCCTTATTAATTACTCTATCAACATCTTCAGATATAGAAGAAATTTTCTCTCTTATTGAACTTAGTGATTTAAGATTAATTCCTTCAACTTTCTCTTTGATAGAATCTATCTTCTCATCAACCTTTTCATTTTCAGTAACTAGGTAATCCTTTATCTTACTAACTTGTATATCAACTCTGTTCTCACTTCTTAAAAGATCTTTCTTATATTGAAGTGCATCAACATTAATAAAAGAATCTACTTTCTCTGCTAATGAGGAAAAGTCATTCTTAATCTTATAAATGGACTTTGTATTTAAAGTGTCAATGCCTTCTTCTACTTTAGCAATACTCTCCTTAACATACATTAGATGTGCCATCATAGCATCATCTAAATCTTCTTTTTTTACAAGAGTATTAATATCTTTCTTAAGTCCTTCAAATTCTTCTGATATATCTTGTATTCTTTCTACATTTTCACTAAATGTTCCAAAAGTCTTTGTAAAATCATTTAAAGACTGAATATGATTTACATTTACCTGAAATGATTGAAGAGCTTCATCTATTGTGGTAATATCCTTCCCACTATATTCCTCTCGCACTTCCTGGAAAGGAGTGGATTCCTTTTTATTGAAAAGTTCTGAAGGTTTCTTTAATACCACTTATATTCCTCCTTAAGCTATGCCAGCAGTAACAAGAGCCATTCCTTCTACTAATCTTACTTCAGTAAGACCATCGGCAGTTGTTAATCGTACATCATAATCATATCGACCTTCAGTGATAATACCAGTAACAGCAGCACTCATTGAAACCTTAACTTGACCGGCAGCAGAAGAAGCAATTCCAACATAACTGAAACCTGTTGATGCAGCAGCACCAACCCATTTTCTTAATGCAGCAGTTACACCATAACCAGTAAGATCATATGCTGCACCAGAATCATCGGTATATGTAAAAATTTCCTCAAAAGTAGCATTTTGAGGTATAGTTAGATTTATTACTGAGACCGAAGTCTTAATACCAGCTTTTACTGCCATTGTCTTTTCTAATTATTTAGTTTGTTCCTGCTCTGCTTTATTTGCTTTCAGTAGTTTTGATAACTCTGATGTTGATCCAACAAATAATGCATTATTAACAGTTGTAGGTCCTTTAGATTCTTTTTCTTCTTCCACCTCTTTTAATTTCTTCTGAAGATCCATTAATTTATCAGTTGCATCAGAAACACTCTTAATCAACTGACCAGCAACCTCATATGCTCTAGGCATTTCACTTTCCTGAGCAAGTTCAAGAATGCCATTAATTGCTTCTTGTCCTTTCTCTATTATACTATAAAGATTACCTCTTGTATACTCATAGTCCTTTGTAATGTCATCTTGTGTTAATCTAGAAGGTTTCTCTCTTTCAATAGTGGTAGGTACTGTTTCAGTCGCAACAATTTCAGGTTCTACTTCTACATTAAAAGTCTTGTTTAATTTATTAAATTGTTTTGTCATTTTCATGTTTCATACTAAGTGTAAGTACCACTGAATCCAAAGTCATCTCCATCTGGAATAAGAGGAACATCTGCAGTTGTAATAGATTTGATAGAAGATCCTCGAAGATGTGAAGTCTTGGTAGTACCATCTTGACCTCTTTCTACAACAATACTGTCAGTACCAACAGATTTAACCCATACTTCCTCACCATCCAAATCTACATACAACTTACCTTGATCTGGTATTGTAAATCCTGCAATACTATCAACCTTAATTGAAATCTCAGTTGCATCAATATCATCAGTTAAAGTAGTAATTACTGTACCATCATAATTCTGAAGTGCTCTCCTAGTTGCACTGTATGTAACATCTCTATCAGGAATTCCAGTTGCATTACCAGCAACATATCCAATACTAGTTTTAGTAATGATATCGGAAGAAGCCGTGCTGACAGGTCCGAATAGATATGTCTTTACACTAAATCTCATAGTATAAATCAATGCTCTACGTGTAGCAAAATCTCCTTCATAATCATCATTTGTAGTAATGCTTTCAAGAACAACAGGTATATCTCTCTTTTCACCAATTGTTTCTACCAAATTAACTGTCAAATTAAAAGATGGTTGAAAATAAGGAAGAATCTGTTCAACAATTTGAAGCATATCATCATTCAATTTTGTCATAATTGCCAATTCAAAATTCATATTATAAGGTACTGGCATATATGCTTTTGAAGTGGATTTTTTATCCGTTGATAATCCCTTTGTAAATTGCTGTGTTTGAGTTACTTTCCTTGAAGGATCATATTGCAATCCAGTAAATTCAAATGACATCCTTGGTAATGTCATTTGAATAGACCTATTAAGATCTGGTGATTGCTGAAGACGTGCTAAAAACTTTTGAGTAGGACCATAAGCTAAAGGAACTCTCAATTGACCTACTGTTGTATCATCAGCATTTTCTTGCTTTATAACAATCTGATTAAATAAAGAACCGAAAGAAATGATGGTCCTTCTAAAAATTTCGTGATAAAAATGTTCAAACATCTTTCGATTCTTTAGATTAACTACTATTTATGTTTAAGGCGTACCAAAAGGATTTCCTTCACTAAAATCCATTATAGCATCTGCTGCTATTTCTATTTCTTCATTAGCAGTAAATCCAGATTCATCTTGTGTAAATGAAGATAGTTTATAACTTGCACCAGATTCTAAACCAAGAATTGATTCTCCAGTATCAAAATTGCCAGTTAGATTTCCAATCTTCAATGTTCTATTGGTGGATGTCCAACTTACAACTCTTCCAGTAACACCAGAAGTCTGACCTGTTACTACTTCATTAAACAGATATGTTCCAGATCCAGTTACACCAGGATTAGCCAATGCAATAGTTGGAGCTGCTGTATATCCAATTCCACCATTTGTAATGCGAATCTGACTAATTGTTCCAGCAGAACTAACAACAACAGTTGCAGCAGCAGATACTGTTGAAGAACCAGTAAAGGTCACTAGAGGTGCTGTCATAGTGGTATATCCACTACCACCATTAGTTATAGTAACAATACCAATTACGCCATCACTAAGTCTTGCTGTAGCAGCAGCACCTGTACCACCAGTAGGAGGTGCAATGAATCTAACTTTAGGAGTCTCTGTATATCCTGCACCTGCATTTATTAATTCAACACTTTGTACAGATTTGTTGATAGGATCAACATTCTTTTCACATGCAACAATTCCACCAATCATAGTTGCTGTAGCAATTCCTGTAATTCCTGACGATGGAGCAGAAGATATAGCAACTCTTGGAATAAGTGCATATCCACCACCACGATTTGTTATAATAATTTCCGAAATTGCACCGTCAGAAACATATCCTACTGTTGCAGCAGCACCAGTACCAACACCAGCCATAGTTAATGTTTGAGTAATTCCTACTGTTGTTGCAATATCACCACTAGAATCACCAGTTAGAATATCATCAATTTCTGCGACATCGGTATCAATAACTTCGTTCTCATACCTAAAGAGTTCACACTTTAATGTATAAACATAAGTCTTTCTTAATTGATAGAATGGTTGTTCATGCTCAACAAATTTAATTTCAAATAACCTATCACCAAAAGGAAAATAAATTAGATCACCTTCTTTAGGTCTAGTTGCCAACTTAATATCTGATTGACCATCTAAAAGTGGTGTAATATAAGATTCATACCTTTCTTTTGAAATAGTTAGTGTTATCTCATTAAGTGCTTGAATTCCAAATTTTGATAGTATTGTAGTCTGATCTCCATATCCATCATAATTTTCCAAGTAAGCTTCTATTGGATATGCATCATCAAATGTAGATTGAATTACTTCTCTTATTACTGTTTTTTCTGTAATATATTTTCTTGGAAGATAGTGTACTTCAACACCATACATCCTCAACTGTTCGTTGATAAGATCCTGAACTAAATTTTGTTCTCCTTGTGACCCTTGCAGGAAAAATGAATTTAATGCCATTATCCTAACCTATCATATCAAGAGGAGGCAATTCCCAAGTACTGGACATTCTTTCTCTTATCACATCTAAATCTCTTTGTGCATCATCATACATTTGCCTTCCATTCAACTCTATACCACCAGGAAGTTTTACTCCTTGGAATTTCATCATATTTTGTCCCCATTGTTTTTTAATTAATGCAGTCAAATATGGTTTAATGAAAGAATCATTCCATACTCGTGCATAATCATTGGGATCTAATGTAGAGAAACAATCAACAATTAACCAATCACCAACTGTCACATTATCCCAATCAATATCCAAGTAAAGTCTATCTTGACGTTTATTAAATCTGATTTGCTTTTCAGTATTTAATAAGAAATTCAAATCTTCAAGATATGTCTTAACCATTGCATATGATAAAAGTTCAGTGGATCCCCAATAGTAAATATCATTCAAGAATAATTGATACTTCACACTAAACATATTATTCGTCATGCTAGCAGAGCCATCAAAACGGAATATTTTTGTTACACCAATAACATTAGGAGGAACTTGTAAATAATTGCTATTCTCTTCAAAAGCAAATGATGTATTACCAATACCAGGAATAGAGGTAGTTGCTGTTGTTGTTGCTATTCCTACTGCTGGTGCCTTTCCTTTTCCTCTTCCTCTATCAACATCATTTTGTGTTATCTGATATTTGTAATATGCTTGATAAACACCATCGAAATGCCTTTCCTGGAAAAATTGAATAGCATCATCCGTCAGATCATCAAGTTGCTCATCTGCAACATTAATTTCTAAAACAGGAGCACCTAATTGCCTCTTGCAATAATCAATTAATTCTGTTCTTGTAGATGGTTGTGCCATTTACACAATTTCCTTTATTGATATTTAGACTGGACAAGTTGGCGCAATAAATCTTTGATCTCATTAATCTCACCTTTTAAATTGGCAAGATCTTCTTCCATGTTTTGTGCCTTATTCACTTCTTCATTTTTAGCATTACGTCTGGTTACATATTGATTATATGCAGACTTATTGGTGTTTATAATACCATTTGATTCAGGATCTCTCACCAAATTTGAGTGATCCTTTACTTTTAAATATTCCATAATATTAAGCGAGAGCTATAACTCTCAATTCTTTAACCGAAGGTGTATATACTTGACTGGTTGAAGTCAATAAGAACTTAATTCTATATGATTTGAATGTTGGTAATTCACTCGAACTAAATGTATACTCTGACCACATACTTTCCTCAGAAGATGTTACTGTCTGAATAGGAACATAAGTATCTGGCAGACCATCACTATCCTGCAATTTAATCATTTCTCCTCTCTCATTAATGTTATTATATCCAGGGAATGGTGTAAAAACAGGATCAAAATTCTGATCTTCACTTATTGCATAAAAAGCACGAATATCAGTATGAGGATTCATAGAGACATTCATCATAACTCTCAATGATGTTGCTGAATTTTCAAGAGTAATTTCCTTAGAGATATATTGGAATGCAGTAGGATCATCAGTCATTGAACATGCTCTCTTATCCAGTGCATAATCTTCAATTATATTATTAACTCTACTAGAAGTTAGAACATTATAAACTCTTTGAGTATCAATAGTAGGAGATACCATTGTATTATTTGAGGCCAACTGAACACTTAACTGGAATGACTTCTTACCAGGAAGTGTGGCCAACTTATTATTCTGATTAACTTCAGAACAAATAACACGCGGACTATCCATATAATTTTGCTTATTCAATGCAATAGTTTCCCATCCTTTATCAATAAATGGAATTTCATTACCACTAATACTCTTTCCACTTACTGTTTTAATCATTCCAGTCAAAGTTGTACCTGGAACAGTAGTATTAGCAACCATTGGCGTAATAATTTCATAAGGCATATTTTGTGTTGCCTTAATATTACCTCCACCAGCAGACTTTGTATCTCTTGTATAAAGTTTTGGCCATCCAGCAGCAGCAGTTCTATCTACACCATTAGTAGACATTCCAACCTTAATATTATAAGAATCAAATGTAATTGGATTTGCGATTGTTGCATCACTCAAATTATGTGTTACATCATTAATCCTTCTAAGAGAAATTCCATTTACTTCATACTTAGAAACTGGTGTTCCAGTAAGATAAGTTGTCTCATCACCACTGATTACTGTTACTCCATTAATAGTAGTTCCAGATGCTGTTGTATATCCAACAATAGTATTACCAATCTTCAAATAACCACTATTGGTTGTACCAACTCCAACACTTTCAAAGGATTGGAAATTATCTGTAGATTCAACAGACAATCCTCCACCTGAAATTGTATCCCATGATGCACTTAATCTTGTTGGTAAAACATCTGATTGAACATCATACAAGATAACTTGGTTAGTATCAGAATACATTCCATGGTTTTTATGATTTACCTTAATATGTAATCCATCACTTACTATAACTGATTCATTAATTTGAACTCCACCAACATCAGACATATCAGACATAGTAGAACCACTGCTTACCCAATTCAAGCAAGTTGTTATACCTGATGGACTGGTAAATTGAAGTGTAGAAGCGGTTCCAACAGTAACAAAGTTTCCTTGAACATTTTCAAGAACCAATGAACTTGTGCTTCCAATTGATGATACAGACAATCTTAATGCAGTACCAAGATTATTAGTTCCAATTGTGGTTACACCAAGAGTATCACCAACTTCATATCCAGTTCCACCAGTTACAATAGTTGCAAAACCTACTGTTCCATCAATAGCAACTTGAATATCAGCAGTTGCATTTCTACCAGATCCTGTGACAGTTGTTACAGCAACTCCAGTATATGTAAATGGACCAGTATATCCAATACCAGAATTAATAACATTTAATGCTCCTGTTACACTTCCAGCAACTCCAACAAAAGTACCAGTTGCATTATTTCCCATTTGATTGAGAATAACACCTGATTTTAAATCAGGATCATTAATTGTTGTAGAAAGTCCAACTCTAACTGTTCTAGAAGTCATCTCTAGAGAATTGGGCATCAATCGAGGAATTTGTTTGTTTCCTTGACTTAATGCAGGATTATAGAATTCTATCTGCCCTTGCTCAACAAAATCTGCTCTGTAAAGAACAAACTTCAAATCTTCCCACTGACTGGGTTCCCAAGTAGAAGCATTTTGTGATTTAAAGAGTGAACCAAGATATGGTTGGTTTGAAATAAATGCATCAGTCAATATATCATTTTCACCAATCCTAGAAATATAAACACTATATTTCGTAGAATTTGATGCTACACAAATTGCATACTCATTATTTCCTTCCAAATAAACCGGAGCTTTAAAATTAACTGGTGTTGCAACCGATCCATCTCCAGAAACATTAATTTCATCTGGATTCATAATAATTTCAGAGAATGGCAGAATCTTTTGTGTTGGGAATCCACCCTTCATTGTTCTCAATTGAATTGTTACTGGAATGTCAGCATCATCTTTAGATCTAAAGAATAAATCGCATCTTGTAACAAAAATACCATCTGTTTCATCAACCAAGAATGATTGAGCCAATGGATCATAATACATGGTAACAGTTATATTTCTTTTCGTTTCAGATATAACTCTAGTGGAAATTACTTGCATTCCGGTTGTTCTATTAACCGCATGCTCCTCAAATTCTATCTTATTCTGAATTCGGGCATTCCTTACAGAAATAATATTTTCTTGAACAGTTTCAAGAGTTCCTGATGCTGTAAATCCTTCTTCAGAAATTGTTGTTGCAATGTCTTGATTATTCTGTGGATCATTAACGAAAGTTAGTACTTTAGTTCCAGCCTCAAATTTTGGATTTGATTGAACGTTTGGATCAGGAATAAAGAAACTACCACTCAAATTAGCAGATATATCTGAAACTAATTTAACATCAGTAATTTTTGCACGTGCTTTACTACTTTTACCATATAAATCCATTCCTGCTTCAACCCAACCAAAATACTGACCTTTTGCTTGCTCTTGTAATGAGAAAGTATCAACATTCAAGATATTTGATGTTGAAGAATAAGATTCAGAAAGGAGTTGTGAGGTGTAAGGATTCCTAATATATGTTTCTGTAGGAATATTATACTCACCAGCTCTATGGTTTGCTTGTGCTGCTCTAAATGTAATCCCCAATCGTATTGATGAAGCAACACCTTGACCAAAAGTGGATGTTGTGGTCACCCATCCATTAACCTGTTCTCCAACTTCAAATGTACCACTCTCCATTTCAATTTCAAGAAGTTTTGGAACACAATACTTGGTTACATTTACTCCATCAAAGAATGAATACATCCTTGTGAGAGGTTTCACCTTCTTGTTAACAAACTGAATATTCCTTGACCTCATGTAAGGAATAGCATCTCTACTTACAGTCCTATCACCAACAGAAGTATTATCCCATTGCTCTGTAACAATCGTTCTGTTACCTGTTCTTGACCTTAGACCAGTATCTCTAACTTCTTGAAGAGTATCTTCCTCTACAAAATCTCTTACTTGTTGAGTCCATTGTGATACTCTAGAACTACCACCACCACCTTGGAATGAATAACTGTGACCACCATGCCCTGTCCTAATCTGCTTTCTTTCAATAACTTCTTGACCAGTCCAGTTAGTCTCCCAAGCATTCCAAATTGTAGGACCAAAACCAGTCTGTGGGTCAACACCATTATTTTCAACCATTTCACGCATGGTTTCTTTATAGTCACCTTCTGCTTTAATAATTTTTGCTTCTAACCTTGCAGTATCAATCCAAGTATCAGATGCTGGTGTTAGTTCCAAAGCACCTTGCCAGAAACTTACCAAGAATGGAGTTACACTTTCTGATCTTGTTGCAAATGATTGTGTAAGCCATGGAACTTCGGCATAATCAAGAGTAACAATACCTTCTGTTTTTCTAATATTAATACCTTCAGGTTGCGTAAATGCCGAATCTAAAGTGGCATCATAATTATCCCACCCAGCTTCAGGACCTTCAACCAGATCAATAGCATTTGTATAATGTTGAGGTTTGAGAATTTTATTCTTAATATCAACACTATTTTTAAAAGGAAGTTCCTCATCTGGTCTTTGCTGAGCTCTTACGGATGCAAAATTATCAACAAAGAATCCAGATTTAAACCTATTCAAACCCTGACTATCAGGAACAAACATATTAGCAGTGTTTGTTTCAAGTAGACTTAAGGAAGTATAATATTCAAGATTTTTAATTCTCTTCTCAAGTTGCCTAATATCAACCATCCTATATCTCTTGTGCTCCAAGAAATCAACATCAGCTTGAGATGGATTGAAAAGATATGGAGGAAGATCTATAGTTGCAATTTCAATTGCATTATCTACAGGTACAGGTGGTTCTGGATTTTCTGATGGATCTCCATACTGAACCTGGAATTTACCGTCCTTTGTAAGGAAGAGTCTATCAATTCTAGGTAGATAGAATGAATATGTAAAATTAAGAGATTCATCTGATGCTAGAATATTTGGAGCAGAATTTCCTGATTGATCAAATGTTCTACCGTAAAATTCAAATGGTGATCTTGCAGATTCAGTTACAGTATAATTATTAACAGATGGTCTAATATCAATTATATCAGATACTCTTTCGCCATTTACAATCTTAATATCATTCGTATAATCAAATCCATTATCATATGAATTAACTGTTGTTATATCTCCAAGATCACTAGATTCATAATATCCATTCGAGAAATAAACTTTTATTTGCTTTAATGGCGCATCAAAACCATCTCTTCTAATAATTGATCCATAATCATAAAAAGTTCCACGCTGACCAGGATTAAATTTAAACTCACGTGAAATATTAAAACTTGAAGATGCTAAATTAGAAACTGATGCTTGAATTTTAGATTCTTCAAATTTTACAACTTCTCCTTCTCTGAAATCATAAGAATTGAGAGGAATAAACTGAATTTGAGAATCTGTAAGTTTTTGTGCAACCATACCAATTGCACCAGTATTCTGACCAGTAAATTTCTCACCAATTATAAAATCTTCTGTTGAATTTGATGACCCAGAAATATCAGAAAATATAACTGTAGGTGCAGATGCTTCAGTAGTATCAACAGACTCATAAACACCAAGAATTGTAATTACATCAGGAAGATTAAGTGAAATCCTCTTATCTTGAACTCTTGTTCCATATGGATAAGCGCCCCAAGTTAATCCATCTTTTAAGGTTCCTTCACCTGTACCAGAACTATCAAATTTAGACTTATCAATTATAACCGAATTAACTCTGTTCTTTAATTTTTTCTTTGCAGTAGGCTTACTCTTCTTCAATGTATATGTTAACCTTGCTGCACCATCATTGGCACCTAGGTTATAAATCTGAAGACTTGTTGATGCACCACTAAATCCAAATTTATCCTTTGTAAGAACTTCTGTAGTTCCATCTGATCTAATCAAAGAATATCTTTCTTCATCATATGGCATAAATGTTTCATTAATTCCTGCAACAACAGGAGATCCTAATTGATTCCCACTAATAGTTACTGTTACAGATTTTCTAATTATAATATAAGAATCTTCAAGATCAACATTAGAAACATTCTTTCTAGGAAGTGATGTATAAAGTGTCCTATCAATAGAATCCTCTAATTTTGTTTCTAATACCTTAAGATCAGTTACAGTAGATGTATAATATAGAGGAAGTCTACCATCAGCAATACCACTAACAGTAGTAACACCAGTAACTGTAACTTGAGTAGTTCCTACACTAACAACAGATGCATATATAGGTCTCTCATATCCCCATGGTACATTAGGATCACTCCAAGTTATTAAATCTTTCTCATGAACAACTTGGCCAGTTCCTGGGAATAGCGGATTAGTCGATGTTATTGTGCTTAATCCACCTGGACTAACTTTACTAATAGTAGCAATACCTACATCAAACTTAATAGATTGAATAACATCAGCACTAAATGTAGTTCCTACGCCAACAACTCCACCAATATTTCCATGAATAGATGAAACATCAGATAGTCCAAAATTAGTAATAGCAGTGGCAACTCTTCTATTCGTACTAATTCCATTAAATTGGAACTCTTCATTTAACATGAAGGTCCCTGTCTTATCATAAACATCAATTACATTAGTATCAGATATACTATTCTTCAGATATCCAACTGCACCACTATTCTGTCCTTCAATAATTACAGGAGTTGTTAATGTAACATTCTCATTTAAAGTAATTTTTGTTGTGGTTTGTACATCAAAAAGTGAAATATCCCATTCATTTAGATTTTCATTTGTTGTGCTATAAGAACCAGATTCTAATCTAAAGTCATAAACTCTTGCTACTCCAATTTCATTTCCTGCAGGAGTAGTTTGAGATGTTCCTACTCTACTATCTCTAAGACTAAGAACATATGTATTACCAATACCTACTAAAGGTGTTCCAAAAACTCTATTTAATTTTAAAGTAGATCCTGTATTATAAAATACTGCTTCATTTTCAATTGTCTTTACCTCTCTTGGTTTAGGACAATCTGCATTTATTGATGTAATAGTTTCAATTTCATATCCTTTAACAAAAGCCTTTCCTGGAGAAACTTGATAGACTGCCAAATCTTCAGTTACTGGAGATCCTGCAGCAGTAAGTTGACCTTCATCCAAGACTCCATTATTACCCATTCCATCATTTAAAGAATTTCTAACTGTAACATCAAAGGGTTTTGTAATATAATCACCAGATTCGGCATAAGTTCTTCGTGCTAATTCATCACTAACTATAGCATATTGATCAGTTTCTTTCTTGGACTTTAAAATTCCATTTTCAACAACTGCCAACTCAACAAAATTTGCATCATTCTTATCAGATAAAGCCTTCTTAAAAAGTGATGCTGATATTTGAAGTCTATCTGCACCTGGAGCAGCGTAGTTATTGTAACCAGTTGCATTATCAGTTAAAGTTTCATCTTGATCTGCAGTAATAATCTGTTCATTAATATAGAGACCAATCCTATATGAAGGAATATTTGTATACTGATCAAGAATTAATGTCTCATCATCTACAGTTACAAATTGACCTCTAATAAAATAAACACCATTAACTATAGAAAAAGCAGATCCAATTGAAGCTGCACTATCTGCAGTAGTAATTGCAAAGGTTTCTCCTGCAGGAATTGTACTATTACCTAAAAGACCACTTAAAATCGCACTTTCTGCAGTTAATGATTCTCCATCTAAAAAGAATTGTGTCGTATTATCTTGATTACTTGAAGCTAGATAATTTACATATAATGTTGTATTTCCTCTTTCTGAATCACTAGATAAAAGAACATTATCAACAATAGCAGTAATTCCACTTGTTTGACCAGTAATTTTTATTCCTAGTAACTGATCAACATAAGCATCTACAGGAACACCTTGATATGTATTGGTAAGTTCAATAGCATAATAATTTCGAGTATATGCAGTATTTCCAGGTATTACCTTTGCACCTTCTTTAAAGAAATGCTGTCCAAAACGCTCAATCTGATTTTGGAGAATTGACTGAAGGTTTGTTAATTCTCTTGCCTGAACAGGATAACCTGGTTTAAACAATACCCTATGGTAATTGTCAGCCGGATTAAAATCGTCAAAATACGGTGAAACGTTTAGATTAGTTACTTGTGACATAATTCTTTAGAACTGCAATATAACCTTGACATCTTCTTTTTGATTAGCAGATCGGGTGACTGAGGGTCTGTTATCAACATAAATTATATTTCCAGATTCTTTTGTAACTTCAGGATTTGCAATTCCATCTACAAAAGACTGCCCAAGGTAATAGGTTCTATTATTTATTACAGTTGAGACACCGGTAAAGGTGTTATCAATTGTTAATCCTTCAGCTACAGATCCTCCAACAATAGTGAGACTTCCTGTACCACTAGGAGATGCTGTAAACTCATGTTGCTCAAATCCAAATTGTGGATTGGTAATTGCCACTCCAACAGTATTGAATCCCGACATTGATCGATCTTGCCAGACTTTTAAGACTCCTGTTGCTTGGTCATAACTAACAACTCTTGCAACTGCAGTAGATCCTGTTGCTACTGTTTGAGTAACAAATGAATCAGAAGCAAATGTTGCTGAACTATATCCAATTCCAGTTAATCTAAGACCTTGAAGTGCGCTTGCTTTATCAAGATCTAATACTGCAGTTGAACCAAAGGCTCTAGGATTTTCGATAATACCAACTCTTGCAACTTGGTTTCCTGTAATAAAATCTGGATTTTGAATATCATTTTCATATCTAGAATACATGAGAACATTCTTTGAACCAAGTTCTCTGTAAATATCATATCCATGCCCACCTTGGGGAGGAATAATAACATCAAAAGTTGGTCTAGTAATTCCAGTAGGAACTCCACCAGCAACTAAATCAACATTTCCATATGTATATCCAGATCCTTGATTTGATACAACTACTGAATCTACTTGAGCATCATTATTAATAGAAACAGTACATTCTGCACCTGTTCCATCACCATTAATCGGAACCTTTGTATAAACTACACCTGCAGTTCCAACACTTGTTCCTCTATTTGTAATAACAACAGTTTTGAGTGAACCATCAATTGCATTATTACGAATAGCACTATATGCATCCGCAGTTTCCCAATCAGAAGGAACCGGAATGTAATTAGTTGAATCAAATTTCACAATATCAGCAGGACTAATAGTATAAAGATACTTCCAAATATATCCATCTCCACTAGATCCAGCTGCTCTTGGTTCTAAATCAATAAATGTTGGTTCATCAAGAGAAGGACTTCCATTAGGTGTTTCTGGTGTTGTTCCATTCTGCAAACAAATATAAACTCTATAATCACTATTCATTACAAAGAATGATGCACCATATAGATTAGTTGCACCTGATACTGGAGCAGTATTGGAAGTACTATAATCTGAGCGATACATATCATACGTATTACCAGATCTCCAAGCAATTTTCGGAATTACTAATTTAACATCTCCTGATGCAAGTTTTTTAACCGCAATTATAGTTTCCCAATATTCGTTTTCTTCATCAAAACTATCCACAGGTGAAGGTGGATTATTATCCCAATCACTTTGAATATCAGAAGCATTTGGTAATCCAATAAAAGAATAGTAAGAATTAATACTCGTAGTTATTCCTGCGACAAAATTCTTTGCGTTCAGTATTCTAATTTGGTCGGTTATAATTGCGGCCATTTTTATAATTTTTTAGTTATTTATTAAGGTTTATTGTGATGAAGGATTGATATATTTTATGATGACTATTCCTTTACCACCAGATCCAGAATTCTGATGAATTACCTGCTGACCGCCACCACCACCGCCAGTATAATCAACTGCAGGGGCTCCGTCCATGCTGGGGTTACCACCATTGCCACCACCACCAGTTCCACCAGCTCCAAATTCAGGCATACCATATTCAGCACCGCCACCACCACCACCATATAAACCCCCAGGGTTTACTTCAGGAATCCAAGAAGGTCGAACTGGGGCAGGAATAGCAGGGGCAACATATAAATCACCAAAGTCATCAAAGGGATATCCAGGACCACCAACATTATCAGCACCTACAGCACCGGCACCACCGCCACCATGACAAACACTGCCTCCAGGATCAGACTGAGTTCCTCTATAAATGTATTGAGAGTCATATCCTCTACCACCTGTCTTAGTATATCTTGCTGGATAAACAGGAGTTGTAATATATTGTGAACCTCCTCCTGCAGAACCACCATGATTTCCAGCCATATACTCAACACCACTATAAGAACCACCACCGCCGCCACCCAGAGCTATAACTCCAGTAGATGCTAATCCAACATTAGATAAGTAATTTGTTACTATTCCTACAGTTTTATCATTAAGTCTACTGGATGTGTAATTAAGTGTAGGATAAAATCTAGAATCACCACCATTCACACCAGTATGATACTGAGTATCCGTACCATTTGCAAAAACACCTATTCCACCTTCACCAACGTCTACTTTATACTCATATCCATTGGTTTGATCAAATGTAACTGCAGCACCATAAACAACTTCACCAGCACCACCACCTCCAGCATAATATGCACCACCACCAGAACCACCACCAGCAACAACTAAAACAGTAAAAGTTTTTCCAGTACCTACTGCTGCAGGACCTAAACGAAAATGACCTGGTTCTGTAAATACATGATAATTAGTGACTTTTCCATCCTTACCTGTGGTTGTAATTCCAGTACCACCACTTGCTAATATTGGAAGAACATTATCTGCTGTAGTACCAATATCAGAAGTATTATTAACACTTAAAAAACTACTTAAATTTTTACCTAATGTGGATCTAATTCCCATTAAACGGTCCTCTCAATATCCCCAAGAACCATAATATTTGCAGTTGACGCAATTCCAACAACAGCACTTAATGTATCATGATGTGTAAAAACCAATGGATAATTAAGTTCTAAAATTTGAGTCTCATTAGCAGAAAGTGTTTGATGATAAAACTGATCTGCTTCAGCTGGAGGATTTGATGCGGGACTAGTAGCCGCTTCATAATACAAAGAAATCGTAGAAGCAAAAGAAGTTGGATTATGCATCACCACACTTTTAACATAACAGGTAGAAGCAATTCCAACAGGAGTTGGAGATACTCCACCAGTAACAAGACCAACAGCCTGATTAGCTACTCCTGTGATTTTAATGATATCTTGTAATCTAGTCTTCTGTAATGCCATTAGTTTATAGTTTTTAGTTATTTATCACATGCTGAACATACCAGCAGAGAAGGCATCTAAACCTGCCTCTATACCAGTAAGTCCAGATCCACTACCAGTAAAACTAGTAGCAGTTACTACACCAGCAACATTTGCATTATCAGCAGTTACAATACCAGTAATATTTACACCAGAAACAGTAGTTTCTAATTTCTTGCCATGATCATAAAATATGGATACAGATCCACCATCAACAGCTAAAAGGTAATCTTCACTACCATTTTGAGTTTGTAATCTTATATCATTACCAACAATTCTAAATTCACCTGTTTCATTTTTTATAGTGCTATTACCACCAGTATGGTATATCAACAAATCTCCACCAGATGCACTACCAAATACACATTTGGCAGAATCATCAAACTTAAATTTACTTGTTGCTTGATCCCATAGAACATTATATGAAGCACCAGGGAATTGTACGTCCTGATTAAATGTAGTAACACCAGATACGCTAAAATTTGTTGCTGTTGCAATACCAAGAGTAGAAACACCTGATACATTCAGATTATTAATGGTACCCATTCCGGTAACATTAATATATTCAAATTGATTAGGCATTGCTGCTGTTGCAGCTTCAATGGTTGCTGTTGTAGTGGCATCTATGGCAGTTACACCACGAAGATCCACAACAGTAGCAATACCACTTATACTAATATTTGTAGCACCTATTCCACCTCTTACATCTAATAAATGAGCAGGAATAGTGCTACCAATTCCAACAAATGATTCTCCTATAGTAATAGCACATGTACTGCCTGTACCAATTCTTAAAGTAGTACCATCACCTATAGCAGCATAAACTTCATCAAAGTTGGTGTTAACTTTTCCGCCACCAACTCGCAATCCATCGCCTGTTCCATCATTAGGAGCGGATCCTGTATTTATTCCTAACTTTGCCATTGGTTAATAGACCTTTTACTAGTTATTTAGATTTTTAAGCGAGATAGTCTCTATATTTCAAAGGTACATTTCTTCTGACATACGCAGAAGTAGAAATTCCAGTTACTCCATTTTGATTATAGAATGGAAACTCTTGTGTTGCTGTTCTTGCATCACAATCAATTTTACCCCAACTATAAACTCCATAATAATTACGGAAGACAAAATTATCAAAAGAAGTGGTTGTAGAATCAAAAGTTTGAACCATACTATCAAAAGTATCAGTTTCACCAAAAACGTATCCATTATAAGTGCTTACACCAACAGTAATTTTTCTAATGAACACATCTCCAACACCATAAACAAATTCTTTAACTGTTTCAGCTTTTAATGCCTTATAAACATTATCAAGAGAAGTTGTTCCAACACCAACAACAGTTCCACTAGCATCCAAAGAAGTTACTGGATTACCAATATTAGATTCTCTATAGACAAAATAATCATTTGTGCTTATACCACTTATAGTGACTGCAGTTCCAGTAATAACTGTATCTCTCATAATAGAATTTTCTGGAATCAATAGTTCAAATATAAGTGCTGTAGATGCAATCCCAGTTACGGCAGTTGTTCCAACACCAACAATCAATCCAAAATCACCACTATATTCCACTCCAGAACTAATCTTCTCATCCAAAACAGGAGGTGGTGTCATTAAGACTTGTGGTACAGAAGTATATCCAGTTCCAGGTCCAGTCATTGTAATACCCGTAACTATACCAGCATTACTGATATATGCTCTAGCAGTTGCTCTATTACTAGTTCCAACACCAACTGGATTTCCAAGAATTACAACAGGATTAGTAGAATAACCAACTCCACCATCAGTAAGTGTAACTGCAGAAATTGTATTACCAGCAGACACAGTAGCCGTAGCAGAAGCAGCAACTCTACTGTCCTGAGAAACAAGAACTATCTCTTTTTGGAATGATAGTGAAAGATCATTTTCATTTTGAGCATTAAAGAGTGGTCTTACACTTTCAACATAGATGGTAGTAGATCCAACACCAACAGTTTGAATAACATTAGTATTTGGATAGATAGATGCCTCATATAAAGCACGATCTTTAGCAACTCTCTTACCATTAAGAATCATATCTTCAGTCTGTCTGCACCAATTCATTGGACGCTTCAGTTGAATATCATTAATATTTCCAGGACCAAAATATGGGTTAGTTGATACTACATCAGTAGAATCTATACTCATCACAATTCTTGGATCTTCCTGGAAATTCTCATCTTGACCTTGTAAAGGATCATTATTAAGTTGTAAAGTATCACCCTCTTTTACCGTTTCAAGAATATCAACATCAACAACATCAAGACCACCGCTTCCTTTATAAAATACAATACTTACTTTATCACCAGACTTAGGAGCCTCTCCAAAAATAATTGTACTACCACCTGGGAATATATAACCCTCACCAGGAACCTGTAGAATATTATTATAGAATACAAGTAATACATCTTGAATATTAATATTTGATCCTTTGGATGCTTTAATGGAAGTAACTACACTATTAACTCTTAATTGGAAATCTGTAGTTGTTCCATCAAATTGATCACTAATATCATCAAGAGGTTGAAGTTGACCAATAGCCCATCCAGCAAATTTATCAGTAAATGTCTTTTCAAGAGTTAAAGTAAATCTCTCCAACTTCGATGCTGTTGCATCAGTTGGAATTCCAGTAATACCACCTGTAGGAACAGTAAGATTATCATTTGGTTTGTAACCATATCCAGTATTTACAAGAGTGAAATCAGAAACCTTCGTAGTTGCACTAACAAAAATATCAACCTTACCTTCAGTTCCAGTTCCTACTGGAGTCGATACGCCATCTGTTTGATAAATCAAAGGAACACCAGAATAAGAGAGAGGACTATCAACTACCGCTTCATATGTTTTGGTTGTAGAGAATCCAGTGTCTGTATTGGTTATAGAACATGCTGTTGAAACAAAACCATCTTTAATAGTAGTGAATCCAATATGTGTGATAACGTTATCATTAGATGGATCAGTTCCTGTTACAATACCAATATTTGCAACACCAACTTGTGGAGCAATAATCTTAATCAAGACAGCAGTACCAGCAGCAATTTCATAGTCACTTGCACTTGAAACTCCAATTGTTACTGATGTTGTACCTATAGAAGTAATATTCGTTGGTTTGATATATGTACCAATTCCAATTGTACAAGTACTACCATAACCAAGTAATTGAAGTTTTCCAAATACACTATTCTTGTTATCAAGAGTAATAATATTTGATGAAGCAGGAATTGCTGTAGTAACGTCTGTTAGAATTTCATAGTTGTAATCTGCTCTATAACCGGACCCAGTGCTGCCAATTGTGATTGCAGATATAGTTCCACCTGAACCAACGGTTATCGTTGCTCCAGCACCTATGAGAGGTTGATAAGCGCTTCCTTCAGAAGATCCTACCGTAACGATTACACCACCAATTGGAAGGTTTGATTTGTTAACATCAGCACCAAGTATACTAGCACCATAAGAATCACTAAAGATTGCTGAAGTAATTCCAGCTTGTTCATTCATTGTATAATCATTTGCAAGTCCTGGAATCTGGAAGATATCATTAACCAATATAACAGCATTTTCATTCTCAATTCCAGTAATATTCGCAGAATCTTGCTTTAAAGTAAATGTAGTCTCAAGACCATTAAAGTCATCTGAAATATCATCCAATAGATAGTTCTTACTATATGCCTCATTAGAACCACCAGGAGTTCCAGATCTCATAAAGGATCTTCCTTGGAAAACAGAACTGGTAGTAATTCCAACCCAATCTCTATCATATGGTGCATTTGTAGTAGTAGAAAGTGGAATACCACCATAAGGTGCTTCAACAAAGTTAAGGAAATTACCAACAATATTATAATTTCCAGAAATTTTCTGAACTTGAGCACCAGTATCATGACCAACAGCTACAGTTCCCATCCAAGGTCTTTGAACACGTAATGCATTTGTATAAGTTCCTACTCCAACTGCCTGAACCTTCATAACTTCATCACCAATTTTAACCAAATCATTACCATAAATTGATGTAATTCCCACCAAATGTATAATATCTTCAGTATCTAAAGCTGGTAGTGTCAAAGAAGTTGTTACAGATGTTCCAACAATAGGAGATTGGAGATAGTTATCCAATGCAACTATACATTTTTCATTCTGATTTTTTGCAGTAAACGTATGAGAAGTACCAATACCAACATGAGAAATATCAAGCACAGTTGGAATAACTTTTAAAGCATTTTCCGCAGTTGATGCAAGTTTAATCTTATTAGAATCAACCTTAATAGCAAAAACAGAACTTGGTAATCTATCAGTAGATCCAATACTAGGTACTGTAGTAGTTACTATTCCAATATTTTGTGTTGTACCTGTTCCTGGATTGGAATATACCAATTCTTCACCAGTAACAAAGAAATGATTGGGAATAGTAATAGCATTTTCAGTGAAATTATTAGAAATTGCATATTCAGGGAAAAATCTTCCTCTCTGTGTAGAATAATTCCTTTCAACTTCAGATAAATCCAATCCTTTATCTTTATATACTCTAACTACACCAATATCCATTGTTCCGGCAGTTCCAATTTCAGACTTACCAATTAATACTCTTGATTGTGTTGTTTCAATAGAACCGGCATAAGTTTGAGTGGTTGAACCTGCTTCTCCATTAAGATAACTATAAACAGTTGTTCCAATTCTACTAACTGCAATATACTGCCATTCATTTAATGTTGCTTTTGCAGGAAAATCTCCTGAAGTATCCAAAGCACCATTAACTGCTTTAAATACGAGGGTTCCTTGACCACTATCAGTATATCCAGAATCAATATAAAGTGTGAATGTATTATCAGGAACACTAATACCCCATCCAGCAGCAATTATGTGTTGATTTGCTCCACCACCAGGCGCAAATGATGTTGGTCTAACCCAAGCTTCAATGGTAAAATCTCCAGTAAAATCAAAATCAGACCCATCATCAGGAACTTCACCATGTGCACTGTCAAAATCAAATCCTAATTCTTTACCACCTTCTCCATATAAAATATCTGCTGTAACAATATTAGTTAATGTTGCGTCATTACCTTCACTACTAGAATCAATCCAAGTAGTAGTACCACTAATATTTCTTCCATCCAAATAGAGTGATAAGTCATCTAAAATTACATTCTCACCATCTGTACCAACAATAGTTCCATCTGATCCGTCAAAATATCTTTCAAAAATCTGATATGTATCATGTGTTAAGTTAAATGCCCTCTTAACATCAACTTCAGTTCCTTTATATGTACCGTACTGTGAATCCATCCAGGCATTAGTAAATTCAAGCGTAATTGGATTATCAGCTGCTCCAATATCATCTTCAAAACGCATATAATTGTAGAATGTTCTAACTTCTACATCTACACTAGCATTTGGAGTAAACTTCAATGCTGTTAAACCAGTAGTAGCGTTATAAGTAGCACCAAAGGTTCCAACACCAACAAAACTACCAGTAGCACCAACTCTAAGATCTCCCCATTCAGTCATGTGAACATCATTACCAGTATCACATAACATTATTTCAGAAATTACTGTAACGTTATTAGTTGTATCAGTAGCTTGAGCAATAATATAAGCACCATCATAACGATCTGGATATTCTCCTACTGAATGTGCTGTTGGAGAACCAGATGCTGGAATATTCCAATACTCACTACCGACTAATGCATGATTAAAGGCAAAGGAACCAATTCCAGCAGTATTACCCATACCAACTGTTATTGCATTAATAGAAGCAGCAGTAGAAACGTTAGGAATAAAATCAATTACAACATTACTGCCTGAAATATAAGGATGATATGTTCCTAAACCAGATGCAGCATCATCAAGTTCATTTAAGTTAGTTAATCTACCATATTCTTGCAAATCTACTGTGGTTCCATCATGTACAAAAGTCAGTTCATTAAATTCATAATCTCCAGAAGTTGTCTTAAATTCAAATAGAACTTTTCCTGAAGTATAGGTATTAGCAATACTTACAAAACGAGTGGTTGAACCAGTTCCAACTCCTGTAGCCACTGCAGTACTTGCTGTAGCTATCCTAACTCCACCAAACTGAGAAGATCCTGTTCCTACTACCAAATCATTAATATTATATGATAGAGTAAAAACATTATAGTCATTTACAGAATACTTGTTTGGAAGGAATTGAATAACACCATCAAGTCCATCAAGACCATAATCAAAAGATCCTAAATCAGATACAGTATCAAGTCTAGCATATTGGTTCATATAACCAAATCCAGAATCATCATGTAAAAGAGTCAAAATCATCATTTGACGCTCATATGTATATCTACGATCTTGAACATAAGTTATGAACTTATGAGCATTTGCATCAAGGTTTGTAAAACGTGCAATATTACTATATCTTGTTGCTCTTGGATTACTATTAAATTCTGAACTAAAATCATCAATAGAAAGAACTCTATTGCCAATAGATTCTGAGTAATCTGTTAATATTTGACTTTGAAGTACAACTTGATCAGAAAGTGTATCATTCTTATTATTTTCTGTAGCTAAATCAAAATTATAAACACAATTAGTATCAACAACATCATAAAAATCAGTAACAAGATCAACCGTACTTAAAGTTGACCCCACTCCAACAACTGCATCATTAATAGGTACTGATTCAACTTGTAAATTAGAAAACTTCTTAAACCCTGCTGTATGGTTTAATGCACTTACTACATCATCCCATTTTGCCATATCAATAGTAGATTTCAATGCATAGGAGAATTTCTGATAATAATCACCATCTTGAATAACCTGACTATTTAAATTTAAAAATCCTGTTCTTTCTTCCCAACCAGATTCAACTTTTGATTTAGCTTCAAGATTATAAGTGGCAGTAAAATTCTTAGTTGCAGATATTCTTCCTCTAGTTTTTGAGGAAGTTCCTTCAATTACATGACCAACAACAAAATCTTTATTTGTTTGAATTTTGAGATATCCAGTCTCACTATCCCATCTTTCAACAGTTCCTGTAACAGTACTATCATCTAAAGAGATAATTCCTTCACCTTTTAAGAAATGTGTAGTTGTAAGGGTAATATCAAATATTGGGAAATCTTTTTTAGGAATAACTCTACCAGAAGATTTTTGTGGATTAAAGTTTCCGGGAATTTCACCTGCTTCCAGGAAATTACTCATACTAAAGGTTACAAAACCAATTCCACCAAGATTTTCATCAATACCAGATACTGTAAACAGTTGATAATTATAAAGATCAGTATTATATCCTTTTCCAGTATTGACAGTCACAACATCACCATTTGCAGCTGTTGATGCAATACCAACACTAACATTCTCAATCATAATTTCATCACCAATAGAGAATGGGAATGAATTTACAGTACTAAATCCAGTAGCTAAAGTAATGGATGCGTCCTGAGTAGTAGTATTGAATGTAATTGTTTGAATTCCTACACCATTAGAGTTATTAATTGGAAGTAATCTTGGTTCAACATCATTAATTCCATAAGTATTTTTAAGAACTTTAAGATCTCTGGCACCCTTTTCAAAAAGCAAATCAACTTCAATCATTTGCTCACCACTTTGACCATCAAAAACAATGACTTTAGGTGTAGGACCATATCCTCTACCAGCAGAAGTAACTCCGATAGAATCAAAAATTGCAAGATTATCAATTTTAACTATTTCAGGAAGTTTTGCAGTAGGTCTTAAAGTCTTATCAGAAGGATAATCAAAACCAACATCTTTCAATTTAGTTCTCTTAATAATACCGATCTCATTACTTACAACATTAAGAACGGCATTTGAACCTATTCCAATCGTAGAATCATTTACTGTAGTCCTTTTGAAAATGCCATTAATTTTGGGTAATTTGTAATAATTATTACCTCTGTTATAAACTTTCAAATCAACAATGGATCCAATTCCAGAAGAAGAATCTGTAGAATACTTAATATTTGCATTACTTTGAGTATAGGACAAACTTTCAGGAACTTCTGAAATAAAATATGTAAATGTATTTGTTGCACCAATTGAAACAGTCTGCTTTCCACTGTATACACTATCTACAATTTCTATCTCATTATTTGCCTTTACTTCATCATCAATACTAATTTGAAGCTTTTCAATTGGAAGTTGATCAGTTGAAATTGGAACCAGATTATAATAAAGTTGTTTTGGAAGAGTAGAATCAACAACTAACGTAACTTGACC
>Ga0315332_10000196_pt1 | contig 24048 bp, 16 predicted proteins | sample M110034915metaG_FD_203455 | JGI IMG/M metagenome (GOLD analysis project Ga0315332, IMG submission 203455) | Ammonia-oxidizing marine archaeal communities from Monterey Bay, California, United States - M1 100m 34915 | ecosystem: Environmental > Aquatic > Marine > Intertidal zone | place: USA...
AGCGGATCCAAACCACCGACAAGATGCCAAACGGGAATTCTTTTTGGGGGATCAGCAATCAAGTAATCGTTGGGGTACCGCCCCTTAAATGCAGTGGATGCCTTGTCGTTCTCCGAATCACTATGGAAGAACCACTCTAAATCGTGATTCATAAATTCTGAATTATAGGTCTTATAGATGTCTATGGCGTGTAGGTTTCCATACGCGTCGTGAATTGCCTGATCGAACACACTGGTCGCAACTAACGCCGCAAGTTGCGGCATCGGCTCCTGTTGACGTTCCAAATTAAACATTTGTCGAATTTGTGGCAGCTGTTTTTCAATGAACTCATGACCAATTTCCGAAGGATGACCTGTACATTGAAAATCTAATAATGCTTTCGCCAGACGTTTGCAAAATTGTACCAAAGCCTCATGTCTAGCCGCGTATGCTGATTGACTTGGCCAAACCCACTGCACTGAAAGCGGGGTTTCTCCCCATCCAACACCCACATTCCCTGAGCGATCCTCAACCGTGATCTTAGTTCTCGCACAGGTCACGTGATCCAGCGTCTCACTTCCAAATTTCAGTGGAACCCTTGTTTGGACCGGTATGAAGAAGAGGCTGATGTCCTTGATAAAAATATCGGTTATTTTCGATTGCATAATGCTCAGTGGATTGAGGCAAACTTTGATGGAGGACGTTTTTTTTATCCTCTGGAGAATTAAAAAAGCCAGCTATTTGATATATCTTGAGAGAAAAATTCCCCCAATGAAAATTGTTCCCCCAAGCAAAATACTGCTCAAGTCAAAATTCGGAAGATTCACCAATTCCGGAAGATTCCAATACCGCCCCAACAAGACCACAACCAGGCCTGGTAAAACGCAGGCGGTCACCCTCCAACCAACAAAAATGGAGCTCGCGATCATTAACAATCCCGCAACTAAGGGATTGAAACTGTTTATCAAAACTCCGATCAGCGGAATGGCCAGAGGAACCGTCTCACCATCCAAACTCGATACATCATTCAAAGGTTTTTCGACGACATTCACATTGATATCAGTCAAGGGATCCGTAACGTTCTGAAATAGATTGTTTTGATTCGCCCAGATTAGACAAACCACTACTAAACAAGAACCCAATAAAGCGCGAAAGAAAGATCCACAGAAGCCGTCTAACCAGGGTGTCAACCGTCCCATCAGCGTATAACTACGTCGATGTTTTCCACTCCTTGCCTCCCGCATCATATTGTTGATTCTGTCGAGCTGTTGCTGCCGACGGATCGCTGCATTTTTAGAATCGTCCCGTTTGCCCCACATGTTCGACCGGTACTCAGCGTTCTTGTCGACCATCTGGAAAGCTTGCTTTCTAGCCTCTCCTGAAGTGATTCCTTTATCGAGCAAACCGGCCTGCTCGACTCGTTGGAGAATCACTTCGTCCTGCGCGGCCTCACCCGCGTCTATCTTGCGTTTAAACGCATCGATCATCACGTCTGCCCAAGGACGGAACTTCGGCTTGTGACGCCCCATGACGGTATTACTCAGCTCATTCCGGACTTTCCTCTTTGCTTCATAGTCAAAGAGCTGCTCAAAAATTTCTTCCCAATGGTTTCCGGAATACTTTGCCACAAACATCTGAAGCGTTGACTCATCCATTCCCATTACGCGCATTCGTTTCATTAATCGCTCGCATTTGGCAATTAATGGCTTGCGGTGCTTATTAATTGGCTTATCAATAAACACATAAATCGCAGCACCAACGATGACCCCTACGATTGACATCGCCAACCAGTGGAAAAACACCCCCGCCAGAAGTGCAGCAATTACCCACAAAGCGACAGCGAAATTCCACTTCAATAAAGCCATCCCCTTCTTACGGTAGGATAACTCACGCCATAGCTGATAAAGAACAGTATTGTCATTGACGCCTTGCGTGATGAGATAGCTAATAAATCCGGCCAACGGAAAGATCAACACGCCGGACGCCCATTGCCAACTAATAAATACGAGGTTGAACGCAATAAAAAGTGAAACCCCAAGAATTGCCAACGGAGCCACCGTGCGGACTCGGGTAAGCGGAAAAAAGTTGTAGGCATCTGCGCAGGTCTCCATCAACCTCGCATCTTCCTCGGCTGGCGTAAATTGCGCGGCTGAACTGATTCCCAGATAATTTTCCAATTCAACAATTAAATCACCCATACTCTGATAACGATCTTCAGGCAGTTTCGCCATCATCTTGGCAATGATCTGGGAGAGCACTTCTGGAACACGATCGACGATTAAACTTGGAGGCACCAAGGGAGCAGACGTATGTTTGGCAACTACTTCAATAACCGTTCTCCCATCAAACGGTCGCTGACCTGTAAGCAACACATAAAACGTACAACCCAGGGAATAAACATCCGCGCGCGAGTCGACGGTCATTGAACTAGTGGCTTGCTCAGGTGCCATGTAATAGGGAGTGCCAATGGTACTACCAAATTGCGTCAATTCGCGGGATGACGACAGGGCGCTGGCATCTCCATCGCACAACTCCGACTCGTCTCGTTCAGGGACCTTTACCAATCCGAGGTCAGCAACCTTCACGAGCCCTTCTTGATTAACCAGCAGGTTTGCAGGCTTGATATCGCGATGCACCATTCCCGCATTGTGGGCGCATTCGAGACCGCGGGCCGCTTGCAAAACGTAATTCGAAGCCTGCTCGGGATCCAGTTTTTTATTATTCTTAATTAGATCTTGTAGAGATTGCCCCTCTACCAGTTCCATGCTGAAGTAACAATTACCGCGGTCATTTCCCATGTCATAAATCTGTACAACATTAGGATGAATCAACTGCGCCGCAGCGAATGCTTCTCGTGTGAATCGAACCATCATCGATTCATTTTTCAGGAGATGTGATTTAACGACTTTTAGAGCTACTTTTCGATCCAGCGATATTTGTTTTGCAAGATAGATCGATCCCATCCCGCCTTCGCCTAGCAAACCGATAAGTTCATAAGGTCCAATCTCAGCTGGAAATCCGGTTGCAGATTCAGTTGGCTCTTCAATACGAGGCGGCAGCGGAGAAAAATCAATTGATTTTGCTTTGGGTTGCTCACGAACCTGGGAACCGGCCGCAGTATCATCCGATTGCCCCGTAGCGACCGTCAAATCTAACTCGGTTCCAGCTGTGCCCGAGCCAGATGATCCATTGGTCGACTCTGCTTTTTCTCCCGCCAGCGGAGTTAACGGAGAAAAGTCAATCGATTTAGCTTCCCGGCGGTCACGGACACCTGGACTTGCTGAACTATCATCCGAGTGACCCGCTGCCATGGTCAAATCTAACTCAGATCCGTCTGTGACTGCACTAGATGAATCGTCCGCAGTTACAGGGTCTTCCCCAGTCGGCGGAGTTAAGGAGGAAAAATCAATCGATTTAGCTTCGCGGCGTTCACGGACATCTGAACTCGCTGAAGTATCATCCGAGTGCCCCGCTGCCATGGTCAAATCTAACTCAGACTCTTCCGACGAAGGGTTGGCCGATCCATCATCAGTAGACGAGTTCGAATCCGCATCGCCAACCTGGTTCAGAGCATCCTCAATCGGCACCAGTTCTAGCGGCGTTTCCAAACTGTCCGCATTCCGAATTTGGGTTACCTCGATGTTTGAAACGTAACCAATTTCTGAATAAAACTGGGCATCCTTATCTTGACTGATAAAAAGCTCGAAACGCGTGTTACAAAAATTACACACCGGACAAAACGACCCCACCGCTGGATTCGCGACCGCGAATTCAGCTTTACAACGAGGACAATTTAATCTCAACATGCGTTTCATCGACGAACGGATATAAACAAAAGACGGAAAAAATACCCAAAACGGAATCGAGAATAAAATTGCGCACACGATTTAATCGCGAAAGCTTCTGCAGATTCCCGAAGTTAACAACGGCGTATTTGAGTGAGAAAATCCAGCTTTCTTTCCGAGTACGAATAACTCGCCCTAACCATTCAACCGAACGAACCATGCATAATCGGCGGCTCTTACAAGGGCATCTACTTTTTCTTTTGTTTCAATTCGTTGGTTCTATGACGCAAGAATTGTTTGGAAATTTCTGCTGACTCAACCTTTTCAGCCGGACCAAAATCCCAAAATTTCTGGATGACTCCTTCAATCTCTGGATAATCAGCTCCTGAGTCGCCAATCTGCGCTCGCTTTTCAGCGAGCTGTCGTTTTAAGCTCTCTACGATTGCCGCGTACTCCGGATTGTCATATTGATTCACATTTTCGCCCGGATCTTTTTTGAGATCGTAAAGCTCCCACGCGGGCGGAGTCCGAACGTCTTTCGCTCCGTATCCGGCTCCGTAATAGAAAATCAATTTGTGATCTTTGGTCCGAATCCCAACGTGACCTGGATTGTCGTGATGTGCCATGTGCATCCAATATCGATAATACGCAGATTGCTTCCAACCTGGCGTTTCCCTACCCGTTTCACAGATTTTCCGAAAACTCGCACCTTGCATGTATTCAGGAGTCTTGATTCCAGCAAACGCTAACATTGTTGGTGCAAAATCAACATTCTCAATGATCGCATCGGTCTTGATACCAGGTGGAATTGATTTTGGGTACCGAACCAAAAACGGCATTCGCTGCGACTCTTCGTACATCCACCGTTTATCTTGATAGTCATGCTCACCAAGCATGAATCCTTGGTCTCCCGTATAAATAATCAGCGTATTATCCAATTGTCCGACAGAGGTCAGATAGTCAAACAACCTTTGTAGATTATCATCTACTCCTTTCACGCAACGCAGATAGGCTTTGAGATAAACGTTGTAGGCTGCCCGCTTTGCTTCCTCGTCGGAAAGCGCCGGATCGATTTTAAAATCAGCAGCATAACTGCGTCGCGGATTCCTTCTACCAATGGAAGTTCCGATATGAGGGATGAGTTCATCATTATCACCGCGAGTCGCCAGTGAACCGAATTTTGGATCTCGCTTCCACATATTTTCAGGCTCCGGTATTTCGGTATCAGCCAAATACGATTCATACCGCGGTGCGTATTCAAAATAATCGTGCGGAGACTTATAGTGATGCATTAAAAAGAACGGTCGATCGCGATCCCACCCCTCTTTTAACCAGGAGATTGATAAATTGGTGATCGCATCCACCGAGTGCATTCCATCAAATTTGATTGTGTTCTTAGGCCACTTTCGGTCGCCCCGCACTCGAAACTCTGGGTTGAAATATTTCCCTTGGCCCGGCAGCACACAATAGTGCTCGAAGGCGGCAGGTTCCATTTTCAAATGCCATTTACCAATCATGGCTGTTTGGTAACCAGCCTTTTTCATTTCAATAGCGAGGTATTGTTGATCAGCTGGAACTTTTCCCCGAAGATCGTACACTCCATTTACATGATTGTACTGCCCCGTCAGAACACAAGCTCGACTTGGCGAGCAAATTGAATTTGTACAGAATGCATTCTCGAACATCACCCCTTCGCGGGCGAGTCGGTCAATCGTCGGTGTCGGATTAAGAACAGCTAATCGACTACCATAAGCTCCAACTGCTTGACTGGTGTGATCATCAGACATGATGTAAAGAATGTTTGGCCGTTCGTCTGCCCTAACGTCGCCTAACCCGAACGAGCCAACAGTGAGCAAGCAAATGAAAACAAAAACGGATACCCTAATTGGCATGAAAGACTCCACAGACAGAAAACATTAACGTCTCTATTATAGAGCGGCAGATCGTATCCGTCTACAAATTGAATGATGTCTGAAAGCCCTCTCCGGGACAATCGAATCCGCACTAATTTTAGGAAACAGGTAAATCGCTACCCACTCACTTTAATGCTTGGCTGAATTTAAATTGCCTGAATTGCCGGATTGAGCGCGATTTAAAATTCCACTTGGCTTAAACGTCTAGCGGCGTCGCCCATTCCATACGCCTGTGCAAGTTTCGAAAGAGCTTGCACGAGTTGCTCGCGGGGTTTCAATTTTGATTTACGAGCAAGGTCTGACTTCAAATACGGAATCGCAACCTCCATTAATCCTCGACGTTGGCTTACCGATAGCTCGGAGTCAGCCATCTCCAAGTACGATTCGCACAAAAGGTTAGCAACGTTGATTTGTGACAAATTTCCAAGCTCACGTACCGCGTCGTCAACGATCCCGGAATCACCAGCCCGCATTCCTAATTTCCTAATTTCTTCGAGGAGAACTACGTTTTGAGCAACATCATCGGTAAGTTGATCCTCCAACGCTTGCGCAGCCATCACCGCTCGACCAGATGAAAGGTCCGATACAGACTTATACTCCTGCTCAGTCCGGAAGCTCAAAACCCCTTCCTGCTGAGCCTTTTTATTTGGAAACGGCACCCTTTGTTTCACCTGGCCAATCTTATCGAAATCAAATCGAGAAAAATGTCGAATACCATCACAAGAGTGGCCCGCTGCTTCCGATTCTTTCAACAATTTATCGATCTGACTTGCGTAGTTTTTGCCGGCAACTTGGTTCACTGCATAAAACGCGGCCAGCTGTTTGTTCCATGTTGGGATATCCTTAATGCTCCCCTGCTTTGCCAAAACCACAGCCAACTGAGGCGGAAGAAATGAATAACCGTAAGTAATGTTAGAGCCTGCATTTCGTACAATAACTTTATCTTTATCCGATTCCACGAGACCAATTATCTGTCCGGAGACATTCAGTTCCTGCCCTCCCGGAATCTCAGTACTGCTCGCAATCACTTGTCCCCAAAAGCCATCGCACAGATCGTAAATTTCAACAAACTCTTCCACCAATCCAGCAATCTCTAACTGTTTTTTGACGAATTCGGAACCAACCTCTGAGCTGGCGGAATCTTTTATACGCTGCGCATTTTCAATTGCTCTTTTCGCGCGAACTTTGTCGCGACGGAATAGACTATGGCGGGCTCGATTCAAGTAACGCTCGTACTGAGCCATCTGCACCTGATCAAACTCCACAACGACAGTATCTCCCGGCTCTTTAGCATCACTAAAATCTGCCATCTTCTCTGGCTCTTTTTCTTCTGGCTCTTTTTCTTCTGGCTTCACATCTTTGAGGGAGCCATCTAGATCTTCCCCCTCAGACATGGATCCTTTTTTTCCGTTTTTCTTAGCCAGCCTTGCTTCCCGTTCGGCTTTCTTGATTTCTTCTTCATCAAGCTCATCCAATTTTGTCAGATCAATTTTAGGTAAGGGACGCGAGTCAACATCAGCGTCATCAGAAACATTCGATGGGGAAACAATGGGGTCGACCCCCGCCCCATCATCCGACAGACTTCCATCCGTTGAATCAACAACACTAGGATCGTTCGCCTTCGCCAATCTGCCAAGGTTTTCAAACACAGTCCAGTTCTGAATGATCAAGTACACACCGCCAGCTAACATTCCAAACATTAGAAACATCGCTACTAACGCAAAACTCTTACTGCTCCGACGACGTCGAATCTTGGGATTAATTTTCAAATCTCCCATCATCGGCGAACTTGGCTCAGCAGACGCGGCCGGTTCTTGAGGAAGTGGTTTTGCTAACGGAATCGCCATTGGCAACGCAGATTGCGGCGCGACCGCTACTGGACTGGCAGCCATTGGAGCAGCTTTAGTGTTGATCGGAGACGGTGGGACAGCGGCAGGTGAGGCGGGCACCTTTGGCGATACCGGCGGTTTGCGATTACTGGCTTCAGCTCGTGCCGACTCCAGTGGCTTTTTAATGGCGGGCTTCCCCTTCACCGGCGGACTCAAGGCCGGATCAGGTTTGTTGGAAATTGGAGTGTTGCGCTCACGAGTTTTGGATTTTAACTTCTCGTAATAGGCTAGGCGGGTCTTCGGTTGAGACAACACTTTCTGAGCCCGCAGCACGCGTTCCTGAATCTCTTCGACCAAGTTATCGTCTTCCCCAGCAGGGACCTCAGCCAGCAACTTCAAACAGCGCTTTGCAGCCTCGTCAACAATCCTTGTAATTTCAGATTGATCTTTCAGCGAAGGACTTAAACCAAATAATTCGAAATAGTGCGGCTTGATGAAGGTCGTACTTAAACCAAGCCACTGCTGATAAGGGTTAAATTTCGAGGTCATGGGAAAATCAGTATATGAATTTGAAAAAACGTTGCTTAACACTAATTCAAGCAACTTAGCCGACCGGTTACAATAGGTTCCTGTTCAGGACTCAACAATGCTTGAATTGGTAATTGTTTGAAAGAGTTACCGACGAACGAAGTGGATTCTTCGTTGACAGGATACGCCTTATATAAAAATGGAAAGTCGTGTTCAATCCAATCAAAAATTAATCAAGCCAGCCAACCCAAACAGTAATCAACGAAACTAAGCGTTTCACTTCCCCACTTAACTTTGGGGTTCAAATTTGAAGTGAGCACTTATTAGATTCGTTTAGACCTCATATTTATTAGACTTTTTGTCGTGTTCTGCCATGAATAATGAATTTATCAACATTTCGGCCTATAAATTTGTTGATTTGGACAATCTAGCCCAGCGGAAGGATGAACTGCTTCCGCTTTGCAAATCCTTAAAACTCAAAGGAACCATCCTCCTCTCTCTTGAGGGTATCAATCTCTTTGTCGCCGGCGCCCGAAAAGCAATTGACGAATTTGTCGATTTTTTAGAACAAAGACCGGAATACTCAGATTTGCCCATTAAAGAGAGTATCAGTGATCATCAGCCCTTTAGCCGGATGCTGGTTCGATTAAAAAAGGAAATCATTTCCATGGGAGTGGAAAAGATTCGCCCGGTCGCCAAGACCAGCCCTAAACTCCCAGCGCAGACTTTAAAGAACTGGCTCGACGAGGGCAAAGACGTAACACTCCTGGATGTCCGAAATGATTACGAAATCGAAGTTGGGACATTTTCAAACGCAATCCCCATCGGAATTGACCATTTTCGAAAATTCCCCGAAGCGACCAAACAGCTGTCAGACGATCTGAAAAACAAACCCCTCGTTATGTTTTGCACCGGTGGAATTCGCTGTGAAAAAGCAGGGCCTTTTATGGAGGAAGAAGGATTCAGCGAAATCTACCAATTGGACGGTGGAATCCTGCGTTACTTTGAAGACTGTGGCGGTGACCATTATGATGGCGAATGCTTTGTGTTTGATAAACGAGTAGCCGTTGATTCTAAGCTCAATGAATCCGACTACGAGCAATGTTACGCTTGCCAAGCAGTTTTGACCTTAGATGATCAAGAGTCAAAACTTTATCAACCGCCGCATTCATGCCCCTTCTGCTTTCGCACCGACGAACAACGACTCGCCGAGCTACTCGAAGAGCGGAACAATCTAATTGCGCTCAAGACGACACCGCTTCCAGGGTCTTTGGCTTACGACAACATTCGTCCAATGAATGTCCCCCTCCGATTCGACAAACACAAGACAATTGACTTCCTCTGTGGGATGCACGCCAACCTCAAACCTGAATATTGGATTTCGGAGTGCGAGCAAAATCGAATCACTTACAAGCACGAACCCATCTCAGCGGAAACCGTTGTGCGTTCGGGATGGCGGATTGAGCACCATCTACCGCAAACGACAGAACCGGCAGTCAATAATCAGATCAAAGTTCTTTACGAAGACGATGTCATCATCGCCGTCGACAAACCGGCACCGCTGCCGATGCATCCCTGCGGCCGCTTCAACCGAAACACGCTCGACTACATAATCAACCAGGTGTACGTCGATGAGCAAATCCGAATCCTTCACCGCCTCGATGCCAACACAACTGGTGTTGTCATCATGGCGAAGAAAAAGTCAGCCGCCCAATTTATACACCCACAGTTCGTCAACCATCAAGTAGATAAAACTTACCTCGCCCGCGTCCAAGGCCATCCAAGCGAAGAACAATTTGACTGCGACGAATCAATAAGTTCCGAGGCTTCCACTGTCGGTTCGCGTAAAATCACCGAGGCCGGTCGATCTGCCAAAACCAGCTTCAACGTCCTGCATCGCTTCGAAGACCAAACTTCTTTGGTTGAATGCAAACCCAAAACAGGCCGCACCAACCAGATTCGAATTCATCTTAGCCATCTTGGTTTTCCAATTATTGGAGATCCAACTTACAATTCCGCCGGTGAGCTAACTCAGGCATTGGAACTCGGCGAACCACCGATGTGCCTCCATGCCTACCGAGTTGAACTTACCCATCCGATCACCAAAGAAATTTTGAAGATTCAGGCTGGCCTACCCGATTGGGCAACACTCTGAAAGATTGGCTCTGCTGTGAATACTGTCCACCGTGCATGCCTTTCGATCACAATTGAATCACTCAAATTCACCTGACATCACAGTAAACTCAAGTAAGAACCAAACCCGGATGATACTTTTGCGCCGCAACCGTTTAGTTTTAACGCTCGGCCATGATCCGTTAATCGTTGTAATTAACTCGGGTTTCACCGTCAGAACCATTGCTCAGTTTGTTTTTACGCCAGCATCATATAAAACTGTTGTATTATTTAAACAATCGCATAGGCAGTTCTGCTCCTCAGCACTGTGTTATCTAGGTACAGGTGTTACGTGTCGACACATTTTGGGAACACATTCTCTATCTAGCCAACGCACCGCTGGCGCGCGTTATTTCGATCTCATTCAATTATTAAGGCAATCGCAATGTACGGGCTTGTTCACACTTCAGTTCGCGACATGGTTCTACAAAATCATGGCCCAGCAACCTGGGAACAAATTCGGTCAGGCGCAGGCGTGGGAGACGAAGATTTCCTAGCCATGAAGAGCTATGACGATTCAATAATCCTTAACTTGGTAACTGCCGCGAGCGAGACATTACAGATCTCGCCAGAAGACTGTCTCAATGCATTCGGTCAATTCTGGGTTTTGGACACCGCTGCCAAACACTACAGTGAAATGATCGACGGATTTGGCTCAGACATGTGGGCGTTGCTAAAAAACCTTGATCACATGCATGATCGCATGTCGAGTACTTTTCACGGTTATGACCCGCCATCCTTTTTTCTTCAAAACAACGAAGACGGCAGCCACCTGCTTCATTACCGCAGCAGTCGACAAGGGCTCACTCCTTTTGTCATCGGACTACTGAATGGATTGGCAATCCATTTTAAAACGACAATCGACATCGCCATCGACGAAGAAACGTTATCAGCCAATGGCCAGCACACAGTATTTCGCCTTACTGAAAGGAGTGACTAGTGGATTTGGTTACCCCCGCTCAGTGTGAATTATTTTATCCGTTCGTCATTGGCTTAGACCAAAACAACAAGATTGTTTACGTCAGCGAACGGCTAGATGCCAAGTTGAAGCGAGGAAGTGTTGGAAAGCGGTTTGACAAGGTTTTCGAGCTTAACCGACCACGGGTGGATTGGAATGACGCGTCCCTCGATCTCTCCAACTACCGCGCACACCTTTTTCTATTTTCAAATCTTACTGGTACGTTCGGTTTGCGAGGCCAGGTAATCCCCGGAACCCTGAACGGGCGTGAGATCATCTTAATCGCAGCTTCGCCATGGCTGACTTGGTTGAATGAAAATGTCGAGCACTATCAGCCAAACTTTTTTGACTTCTCCGTACAGGATGCCCAGCTTGATTTCAATCTTCACCTTCATACGCAAACGGTGATGCTCGATGACATGCAACGGCTTACCGCCCAACTTATGCGTGCCCGAGACGAAGCTCAGGCTGCTGACCGCGCGAAATCAATATTTGTTTCTCATGTTTCCCACGAACTAAGAACACCATTGACGGGGATCACCGGCTTGATTGAGCTGATGGAGGACCAACCTCTCAATGATGAATCGCTCGACCTCTTAGAAACGCTTCGAACTTCATCCGACTATTTAATGCACGTGGTGAATCAGGTTCTTGACTTCTCGCGAATGAAAGATGGTGCTGAAACATTGAAATTGGAGCCATTCAATTTGAAAAGCACCGTCAATTCGACAGTCGCCATTCTCGAACCTCACGCAAAAATGAAGGGATTAAAACTATCCGTCTTTATCAGCCCCAATGTTCCCAAGTGGTTAGATGGCGACGTGTTTAAAATTAGAAAGTCTCTGACAAATTTAATCAGTAATGCAATCAAATATTCCAACGAAGGGCAAATTCAAATTGCCATTTTGGCGACCGAAGAAGACGCCAATGCAATGAAATTATCGTTCTCAGTCTCGGACCAAGGCCCGGGAATCTCTGTGGAAGATCGCCCACTTCTGTTCCGTGAGTTTTGGACGAAGGACGCCCCGGGAACAAATAAAATAGCATCCACTGGACTTGGGTTATCTATTACACGTGGCCTGATTGAACAAATGGGCGGGGAAATTGGAATGCGACCTGCCGAACCACAACCTGGATCTAACTTTTGGTTCGACCTAACCTTAACACGTTCAAAACAAATTGATCACGCTGATCAGCACTCAATTGAAACGGATTTTAGAAAGTATTCAGCACGCCTACTAATTGTGGATGACAACAGCGTCAATCGAAAAGTTGCCAACCTGATGTTTAAAAAGTTTGGGCTCACCATTGAAGAGGTCAACTCGGGCCACGAAGCAATTGCAGCGATGGATGAGGCTACCTTCGACATTATTTTGATGGATATTCAAATGCCACAACTCAACGGTATCGAAGCGACTCAAATAATAAAACAAAAGTTCGGCCAGGATACGCCGAAAATTATTGCCTGGTCAGCTAACTGTGCAGAAGAGGATATCGTCGAATATCGCAAAGCGGGGATGGATGACGTCCTTACCAAACCTGTCAATAAAAAGGCAATCGTCCAAGTTTTGAATCGTGTCCTGAACTGAACCGCCACGTCGAACCTAAGCATCCGACCATTGACTTTTGGCTGTGTCGCTCCCCCCACAAACGCTGATCGCTCTCGTTCGCGCATTCTCGACTCGACGCGAACACTGACATTTTCATTTGATTGTCTATTCACGTTAATTTCCTCGCTCCCATCCCCCAACCAAAGTCTGGCAGGCAACGCCAACACCGACCACCTCTAACTCCCAATCCCCCCAGCCAACCAAAAGAGGAATGTCTGGGACTGCTGAAAGCTGAACGGCTCCATAAGTTTTTAGGCATATTTCTCGCCCTTTTCCTAGAAATTTCCGATTATGACCGCTTACTGCGGTGGATTGCAGGCTTTGCTTAACCGCCACCACCGGAATAACCGATAAACAGACGTAGTAGGCTAATTCACACAGCACACGTCAGGAAGAGTTATGGTATTTGTTCAAATGCGAAGTCTGAAACTCAACAGTTTGGTGAAGTTCGTAGCAGGAGTTCTGGCGATCCTCGGTTTAAGTTTGGGTGGAAGTTTGCAGGCTCAGGAACCTACAGCGACCAACGCCTCCTTCAGCGGCAACGCTCTCAATACCGTTCCTGTCACAAGAACAAGTCCCGGTTCCAAAAGTAATTATCTTGAGTCTCGCGTGATGGAACTGGAGCAACAAATAAAAGCTCTTCAAATTTCAACCGCTGATTACGCAAATAAAAATACAACGCAAACCAACCCGGGCTTTTATGCTGGCGCCGCCGCTGTTTGGTCCAAACCTCACTTCAAAGAAGCTTTCGAGTATTCCGAAACCAACACCGCAACTGGCCTGCAGACCCTTCACCCGTTTCAGTACGATTACAAGGTAACGCCGAAGATTTGGGTCGGTTTTAAAAATACAGAGGGCATGGGAATCAAAGCTTCCTATTGGAGCTTCGACGCAGATGGTGCAGTTCGAGACAATGTGTCAAATGGAATTACGCTATTCGGCGCGCATGCAGTTACCGTGATTTTTCCAGCTAACATCATTGCCGCCGTACCAGGCGACACTCTCCGGACAAGTAGCAATCTTCAAGCTCAGATTACAAATCTATACGGAACCTATTCAACAACCGCTCACGACATTGAAATAAATGGTGGAGTAGGTCTCCGCTATGCCCGCCTTCGTCAGACATTGGCGGCAACCGTGACGGGGGTTGCACCAGCCAGTTTAAATTGGGAACGCGCCTACGATGGTGTCGGACCAAGCGTCGCTTTGGATCTTAAAAAACGAATTGGTTGCCGCGGCCTATCAGCGATTGCAAAAGGGAGTGGAGCTTTACTCTACGGAACAAAAACAATCGACAGAACCGTCATTGGAGATGTTAGCATTCCCCCTGCATCTCCGTTCTTAGTACTCCAAGAAGCGGACGAAGTCGTAGGAATCGGCGAGTTTGGATTTGGAATCGAGTGGGCCAGAACCATGAGAAGCGGCGCTGAACTCGCCGTTACAGGTACATATGACGGTCAACTATGGGCCGAAGCTGGAGCACCAACACTAGGGTTCCTCGGTTTTCAAGGATTCGGACTCGGCGTAGAGCTTCGTCGATAAAACAACGAATCCACTGGATCTAATCAATTCGCTTGGCTTTCCGAACACCGGCAGCGTCAAGCCGAATCACAATCTCAGATACCTTCCCTTGATCATCTTTTTCAAATTGAAGCGTACCTGCTGATTCCCTAAATTTAAACGCGGTTGGGTCAGTCGCAACCAGCGTTAACGGTGTGTTGCCATTAAACATGAATACCAAACTATCCGTTGATTGAATGACTCGGTGTCCACCGTATTTACCGACCAATCGGTCGACCTCTGCTTGCTTGAGTTGATAAGGCGGTTCCTTCGCAAGAATTGGTTTTGGTTTTTCGCGATCCACCAGATTTCGAACCCAGATATTTCGGTAACGAACCGGGTTACCGTGATCCTGCAAACTTAATGGGCCTTCGGTTTTACCAGCCATATTTTCGTAAGCCTTATGGCGAATCCAATTGGTTGGCCCAAGCGCTTCGTTCCCATCCTGAACCAATACGCCGTTATGAAAAACCGTTAAGCGGGCGGCACTCGTCAAATTGCCTTTTGCGTCAAACCGTGGCCGTTTAAAAACAATGTCGTAAGTTTGCCATTCACCCGGCTTTCGACTTGCATTGACTAACGGCGGATACTGTCCATAGATCGAACCAGCACTTCCATCGGAGTAGGTCTGATTCTCATAACTGTCGAGAACCTGAACCTCGAATTCCCCCATTAGAAAGACACCACTGTTCCCCCTCCCCTGCCCGGTTCCTTTCACGTTTTTAGGAGACGCAAACTCAACGTGGACTTGGCAGTCCCCAAATTTTTGCTTGGACACGACATAACCACTCCGAGGCACCGACTCCATCGCACCATCAACAACTTTCCATTTCGGTTCTGCACCGTTGGAACTGAGCCACTGCGACAAGTCATTTCCATCGAACAAGACGATTGCGTCACTTGGCGGACCTCCCGGTTTAATACCGGCCGTCACAACTTTTGGCTGCGGCCGACTGAGATCGTGACTTTTCCAACCAGTGGAAAGTTGAGCATACGCAACCGAATTGAGCAGCAGAACTACCAAACAACAAATACCGATAACGTTACGCATTTCTGAACCTACTGATCAAAATTCCCACAAAATGGATTTCACCCGGACGTCGTCAATTCCCACATTCACTTAAATTTCCGGAATTTGGCGCGCCAGTTTTCGTCACGCATCCCCGTTACCGTTTCATCCTGATAGAGAACTCTCAATCGCTCGAGTTCCGCCTTCATCATCGCGACCTGTTCTTGATAAGCCGGATCGTCATAGACGTTATTTAACTCATCTGGATCCTCTAGGAGGTCGTAGAATTCCCATTCACCAAATTCGTATATCTGAATCAGCTTGTATCGTTCGTTACGGACGCCGTTGTGTTTTGGACACATGTGAACGCTTGGATATTCGTAGAAATGATAATACAGAGACGTTCTCCAATCGCTGACTTCCTCTCCCCTTAATAACGGTACCAGTGAGCGGCCTTGCATGTCCGAGGGAATCGGAGCGCCAGCCATTTGGAGAAAGGTTTCGGCATAATCCAAGTTCTGAACGAGGTTGGTATTAACACTACCGGGCGCTGTATTCCCCGGCCACTTTATAACCAACGGCATTTTCAGCGATTCCTCGTACATCCAACGCTTGTCGTACCAACCGTGGTCGCCCACATAGAATCCCTGATCCGAAGAGTAAACAACAACTGTGTTGTCTTCTAAATCATTCTCTTCAAGATATTTTAGAAGTCGCCCAACACTATCATCAACGCCGCGAACGCACCGTAGATAATTTTTCGCATAACGCTGGTACTTCCACCGAACCAAGTCGTCTCCGCTTAAATTAGCAGCTGCAAAGGCTTCGTTTTCGTCTTTGTAAGCCGCATTCCAAACAGCCAACTGCTCCGGCGTCATTTTCTTCATATTCTTGATACCGGACTTATCCGTCTTCAGATTCGGCTCGCCATCCCAACCCTCCGGAGGATCAGTAAACAAGTCGTATACGATGTGCATGTGACGATCGATTTCCATTTCCTGATTTCGGGCGGCAGGTGCGTCATCCTTATGTTTATCAAACAAAGTTGACGGAATTGGAATCTCAATATCATCGTAAAGATTTAAGTGTTCCGGCGCCGGCATCCAACAACGGTGAGGTGCTTTGTGTTGGCACATCAACAGAAACGGCTTACTTTTATCGCGGTTCTTATCCAACCACTCAACAGCTAATTCCGTTACGATCTCCGTGCAGTGACCTTCAACCTGACGACGACCATTTTCTGAAATCATCATTGGATTGTAATAATCACCTTGCCCCGGAAGGATGTCCCAGTAATCAAACCCCTGTGGATTTGACTTCAGATGCCACTTACCGATCATCGCCGTTTGATATCCCGCTTTTTGCAATAGCTTAGGAAAGGTTTGCTGGGAGCCGTCAAACTTGTTGCCATTGTTCATGAATCCGTTAAGGTGGCTGTGCTTGCCTGTCACAATCACTGCTCGACTCGGACCACAAATCGAGTTTGTGCAAAAGCTATTTTTAAACAACATGCCCTGCCGCGCTAAATTGTCAATGTTCGGAGTTGGATCGACACTCTTTAGCCATCCGTCGTACGCACCGATTGCATGAGGTGCATGATCATCTGAGAAAATAAACAGAATGTTGGGCTTTTCCTCTCCTTGCAATGGGGAAAACCATCCAACTATGAACACACCCAAAAAACCAATCAAAGAAGTGATTCCGAATTGTCTTGACATGTAAACTCACCTATTTTGTTACGGCACTAATTTTCTAAACAAATGTTTAGAGGCGTCTAATATTACACAATATGGACGGTTTACCAAGCATCTTAGTAGGTGCTTGCCAGTTTGTTGAATTTAACACGTTTCTAGTTTTTCTCGAAACGTCTGAGATTCAGGTTGGGTTTCATATTTGAATCTTCAACCATCCACCTAATTCATTTCATTGACTTCCACTCAGTACCATGGTTCGACTCACTTACCTCCTGATCTTATCGACAATTGGCCTATTTGGCGGCTCCGCCAATTCGGCCACAACCGACTCCCCACCAAAAGAAATCAGCCAGTTTCTAAATTCAAATTGTGCCGATTGTCATGTTGGCGCTGACTCAGAAGCAGGATTTGACCTCGGATCATTGCGAGACAACCCCGGCAAAATCAACTGGGAAACCTGGACACGCATCTACGATCGTGTAGCCAGCGGCGAGATGCCTCCTCCCGAAGATTCAAACATTGATCAGCAGCAACGGCGTAAATTTTTAAAGACGACTCAAAACTGGATTTCTCAAAAACAACAAGAAGCTTACCGCGAATCTGGCCGTTCGCGTGGAAAACGACTGACCCGAATCCAACTTGAAAACACACTTCACGATTTGCTCGGCATCGATCTTCCCTTGGCCGAAATGATTCCTGAAGAGCCGCTAGTCCATGGATTCACGACCGTTGGCGAAGGACAGCCTATTTCCCACCACCAACTAAGACAGCATGTGTCGGTTGTCGACGCCGCCTTGGAAGAAGCGTTTCGTCGCGCGAAACCAGGTCTTAACAGCACTTGGAAACGTGAATTCAAGCCAAATCAAATTGCGCGGAGAAATCACTCCCGAAGATGCCGAGAACCAGAGTTGCGTAAAGGCTTGGCAACAACCTGGTCATCCAATTTAGTTTTCTACGGGCGATTACCAGTTACAACAGCCAACGAATCAGGTTGGTATAAGATGACGGTCAGAGCCAAATCCGTTAAACCTCCCGAAAACGGAAATGTCTGGTGCTCCATTCGCTCAGGTGAATGCCAATCCAGTGCTCCGCTGATGAGCTGGGTTGATTCATTTGAAGTCACACCCGAGCTCAGTGAGAAAACCGTAATCGCATGGCTGCCCGAAGGGCACATGTTTGAGGTCAAACCCTCTGACGCAAAATTGAAAAAAGCTAGATTCGCCAATGGCCAAGTTGGCACTGGCGAAGGTGAGTCACAGAACGTTTCGGGGATTGGTATCGATACCATTGTTTTGGAAAAAATTTACATCGGTCGATCTCAATCACAAATCAAAAACATTTTATTTGGCTCCGGTGCAGCACCGAACGCGGATGATGAGCAAACGCTCAATGCTAACCTAAACCAAGCCAAAACGCTGATTCAACGTTTCGCCACGGCTGCCTTTCGAAGCCCGTGTGCACCGGATGTAATTGATCGATATTTTTCCCCAGTTTCTGCCTCACTTAAAGCCGGGCAATCTTTTGAAAAATCAATTCGAATGGGCTACCGGGCCATTCTTTGCTCACCACGATTTTTACTTTTCCCCGCCCCAGCAGGGAAACTAAATTCCTATGCACTTGCAACCAGACTCAGCTATTTCCTCTGGAATCGAATGCCCGACGCGGAACTTCTTCAACTCGCAGCAGAGGGTCAACTGGAAAACAAATTGGTGCTCCACCAACAAGTCGAGCGTCTCCTCAACCATCCTAACGGCCAACAATTTGCCTCGGCCTTCGCTTCCGAATGGCTCGACTTACGCCTTATAGGCTTCACTCAGCCTGACCCGAAACTTTACCCTGGATTTGATCCGATCGTCGAACATTCAATGCTGGCTGAAACCTCAGCATTTCTCGAACACCTAATTCAACACAATCGATCCGTCAGCGAACTAATCGATTCTGACTACACCTTTCTTAATAGCCATCTTGCGTCCTTTTATGGAATCAAAAATGTGATGGGGGGGGATCTAACGAAGGTTTCTCTCAATCCTAAAGATCATCGTGGAGGTATACTCACTCACGGCGCCGTGCTAAAAGTCACCGCCAATGGCACCCAGACTTCTCCGGTCACACGCGGAACCTGGATCTCCGAACGACTATTAGGAATTGAGATTCCACCTCCGCCAGAAAACGTACCTGCGATTGAACCGGATACCCGAGGCGCCGCAACCATTCGTGAACAACTTCAAAAACACCAGAACGATCCGTCCTGCGCGTCCTGCCACCGTATCATTGACCCTCCTGGATTCGCATTAGAGAACTATGATCCCTCTGGACGATGGCGAGACGTATATACGACTCGTATCGGGCGAAAAAAAAACCGAGGCGTCACCATTGATGCCAGCTCAAAAATGCCCAGCGGTGAGCCATTCGAAGGGATCTCAAGCTTTAAAGAAATCTTGCTAACCAAGAAAGATCTAATCGCCAACAATGTCGCGAGCAAACTTTTGACTTATGCAACGGGAGCACCCGTCGCCTTGGCGGATCGGTCTTCAATTGTCGCCTGTGTCGCGGACACAGAAAAGGAAGATTTTGGTTTCCGGTCTCTGATCCATGCAGTCGTTAACACGCCAGAATTTCTGAATAAATAGCGACACCTAAATAATCTTCGCTGCTCACCCAACGCGGCTGGTGGTTTGTCTAGGCGGAACCACAAAAATCACAACGCCAATCCACACAAAAACAAAACCGGTCAAACGAACGTGATCCATCGCTTCGTTTAAGAAAAAGACACCGATGAAAAATTGGATTGTCGGGCCAATGTATTGGAGAAAACCCACGGTCGACAGCGGCAAGTGCTTAACTGCAGTTGCATAAAAGGCCAATGGCAAAATTGTCGCTGCACCGCTGCCAACGATCAGAATATAAACCCAAAAAGGATATTCTCCAAAGTTGACCCCCGATGTGCAGGCTCGCCACACGAGGTAAGCAACGGCCGGTAAAAACAAAACACCTGTTTCAAAAGTCAAACCAGCCAGGGCTGAAAGCGGCGCCCGTTTTTTGATCAATCCGTAGAATCCGAAACTGCCCGCAATCGCCAGGGACACCCACAACAAAGTCCCCTCCGCAAAGGTTGTGTATCCGACTCCAACCGTCGCAAATGCTACCGCTATCCATCTTAATTTTGAAAGCCGTTCCCTGAGGAAAACAACGCCCAGCAAGACGACAATCAGTGGGCAAATATAATAACCAAGACTTGCATCAATGGCATGGTCATTCATTACCGACCAAACGAACGCTATCCAATTGGAAGCGATCAAAATTGCCGCCGCTGCGTAGAGCATTATCGTGGTTCGTGATGAAAGGCCTTGGCGAATCTCCTGTCTCTCAGGCAGTCCAATATTGGGAGACCACTTCGAAATCAGAACTAGATTTGCCAATAGTAAAAACGACCACGCAGCGCGATGGGCCACAAAATCAAAAGGAGCGATTGTCCTTAATGCGTTTACATAGATGGGAAAACAACCCCAAAGCACTTGTGCAACGACAGCACAGACTAAACCTAGGCGGGCGTTTTGGATAACGGGTTGCATTAGAATTTCAAAATTGGATGCGGGGAACGCATTATGATACCGACCGCCTCCGTCGACACCAATAGCCTCCCATCCTTTAGGTTCACCAAGGCTCACAATCGATCAACAAAACAGTGGCATCACCGGCTCATTTTTTGGCAGGAACGGTTATTAAAATCAACATGTTCCACCTCATTCTTTGACAACCACTACTAATTAAGAGAAATAATTTGACCTGAACCAAACTAGAAAGTCGAATTAACGCCTAACCGATTTAATTTCTTTCTTTATTTGTACTTTGAGGCTGTGCCTTTTATGACCGAAAATTCAATTGCTGAATTGACTCAGAAAATCAAATCCATGGGTCCGTGGCACCACGACATACACTTGTTCGACGACTTCACTACCGGGCGGGTATTTTCGCCTGACGGAAAACTGGATCGACCGGATAACGATGGCGTGTCCCTCATTTCTCCACGTGTTCGCTATCTCCAACAGCTCGATCAGATTTATCCTGATGGGATGACTGGCAAGAGTTTTCTTGATTGCGCCTGCAACGGGGGTGGCTACTGCTTCTGGTCTCGCGAAAGAGATTTAGAACGAGGAGTCGGATTTGATGTGCGCGAACATTGGATTCAACAAGCCAAACTTGTTCAACAGCATCGCACTGTTTTCCCAACTGATCGACTCGAATTCAATGTCATGGATCTGTACGATGTGCCAAAGCAGAACCATCAACCTTTTGACATGACATATTTCAGTGGAATTTTCTATCACCTTCCCGACCCGGTAACCGGATTAAAAATCGCAGCGGATCTGACCACCGATGTACTTATTCTTAACACCGCGATGATGCTCGATCCGAATAACCCACGCGGTCTAACCATGGCCAGGGAAAGCCGAACCAAGGTCATGTCTGGCGTTCATCAATTATCTTGGTTTCCAAACGGAAAAGAATCGCTTCGAGACATCCTTTTATGGCTTGGCTTTAAGGATCTAAAGGTCACCATGTTTAATGAACGAAAGGACAATTTTCGAAGCAGGATTGAAATTGTTGCGGCACGCGAGTCGGGGCGACTGAAAAACCTCAATGGAGAGTCACTCACCTAGAAATTGTTTAGGCAGCCAAATCAGTACGGTTTCCCCCCAAATTCGAAAAGTGCAGCACCCCACACACGTAATTCACAGCATAGAAGTTTTCCATTCCTACCGGCAACCTGTATAGTAGTCGCTTTACCAATCCTTTGCCTTGCAGCCTTCCAGGAACTTATTCGATGAACTCAAGTCAACTTGTAAAAACACTCACCTTCTGCCTGGCGTTAACTTGCACAACATTCTCCAACCTCTGGGGGCAAGACGATTCTCCTACCGTTAAGTTTTCTCATAAACTCCTAACAGTGGATGCCAATGAGGGAATTGATTTAGCAGACATTAATCAAGACGGGAAATTAGACGTCATTGCCGGTCGCAATTGGTACCCCGCACCTGATTTCGCTCCCCACCCACTTCGCTTGATCGAAGACTGGAACGGTTATGTTCACTCCAACGGCGACTTCTGCATGGATGTTGACAAAGACGGATGGGTTGATGTCGTCGCGGGAGCCTTTACTAAAACCGAGGTCTATTGGTACAAAAACCCGGGAGCAGACGGTTTAAAGCTGGGTAAACTCTGGGAACAACAATTATTAAAAGACACAGAGCTATCTCAAAATGAAGCTAGTTTTCTCCACGATTTCGATGGTGATCAAACACCTGAGTGGATCTCCAATAGCTGGAACAAAAACAATCCTGTTGTAATTTGGAAATTTGGAACGGCCACTAAAAAAGTTGAGAAAACGACGGGTAGAGGCAAGAACAAAAAAACCACAACTGAAGACGTCACCGTTCCAACTCTAGTAAAACATGTCATCGGAGTTGACGGCAACACACACGGGATGGGATTCGGTGACATCAACAACGACGGGCTGGAGGACGTCTTGATCGCGACTGGCTGGTACGAGAGGCCACAAGAAGATGCGCTCAACACTAAATGGAAATTCCATCCGGACTGGGCAGACCTACACGCCAGCTGCCCAATGCTAATTCGTGACCTAAACGGCGATGGCAAAAACGACATTATCTGGGGCAAAGGACATGACTTCGGGCTCTATTGGTGGCAAGCAGAGGGAACTGATGAAGATGGCAAACTAATTTTTAAACAACACTTAATAGACGATTCATTTTCACAACCACACACAATCCATCTTGCCGACCTTGATGGCGATGGAGTGGATGAACTGATCAGTGGTAAACGCGTACTCGCTCATAACGGTAGAGACCCGGGTGGTTTAGAAATGCCATGCATGTACTACTATCGATGGGACAATTCTAAAACCCAATTCACTCGTCATATTATTGAAGAAGGGCACATCGGAACGGGTTTACAAGTTCGAACCGGCGATTTAAATCAGGACGGTAAAATTGACATTGCCGTCGCCGGCAAAGATGGAACCTGGATTCTCATGAATCAAGGTAAATAGCGCTTCCTGATGAAACCACTCCAGATTTTTAGAATCCGCGAGGCGCGACACAAGCTTAATAAAAAAAGCGGAATCATTTCTGATTCCGCTTTTTGTGTTGATCAGCTAATGAGAACAATTCGTGGGCTACTCCATCTCGTTCAGCAAGAACTCAATCCAGTCATTTTGTGGGCCGTGCGCTGCTGACCGAACAACTCCATCGGCATCAATGATCACAATCGTTGGAAAACCTTGAACACCATAGGAGTCAACAATTGCAGGATCCGTTCCTGCGAAGAAAGAACGCCAATTGAGGTCTCTTTCCTTCACGACGCTTTGAATGTGCTCTAGCTTATCATTATAATTTACACCTACGAGGGCAAAGGGTTTCCCCGCTTTTTCCATTTCCGAAACGAGCGACCGCTCTTCGTCGTACATTGCACGACACGGTCCTCACCAATCGCCATAAAAATCGAGCATCACGACTTTACCTCGATAGTCACTCAACTTGAACGCGACACCGTCGAGATCGACTCCTTCGATTTCGGGAGCTAATTCGCCAATCACCGGCCCACCGGTAACCGTATAGGTCTTAGGTTGCGAAGGAGTAGAATTTCGCGTCTCCTCCTTAGTCTCTAAGCATCCTATGGTCGCCACTAAGGCGATGATGAGGATCGTTGCTAAACCGCTTGCTTTCACGTGTTTCTCCAAATTAACTATTACGATTCAAAATATATCAAAATTTTACGCATGAAATTATGCACGCGACCAACTGGCGATAAAACCGCCCTCGCTCATCCTATCGCAGCGAATTGCCAGGAGCGGAGCCTTTTTGTGAGCCCAGACTTTATACTAACCACCCCAAAAGATCCACCTCTTCTCGATCGCCAGAGTAACGGCCAACCCATCCCAATTCCATTGGCATTTCCCAACAAAACTAACGAATCAGAAGTTAGTGACTT
>Ga0315332_10000197_pt1 | contig 24026 bp, 24 predicted proteins | sample M110034915metaG_FD_203455 | JGI IMG/M metagenome (GOLD analysis project Ga0315332, IMG submission 203455) | Ammonia-oxidizing marine archaeal communities from Monterey Bay, California, United States - M1 100m 34915 | ecosystem: Environmental > Aquatic > Marine > Intertidal zone | place: USA...
AAAAGCTATTCTATACTCACTTAAAACAATATTGTTTTTACCTAAATTATCGATAAATGAATATTGATAGTCTGGCTTAGAAACGAGCCTTGTTTGGTGTTGGCCATGAAAATCAATAAGAAGAAACCCCAACTCTTTTAAAAAACCAAGTTTCACAGGAGAGTCATTAACAAAGGCTCTTGATTTACCTGAAGGGTGAATTTCTCTTCTAACTATAATTTCATCGGAAAGATCTAAATCATTAAAAGAAAGAAAACTGTTTAGTGAAACAGATGCATCAAAAATACCTTCAATTGTACATTTTTTATCTTTATTAAAAAGCACCTTAAAATCAGCTCTCTCACCAATTATTAATTGTAATGCACCTAAAAGGATTGTTTTTCCTGAACCTGTTTCCCCAGTAAAAACTGAAAAGCCTGAAGATAAATCTATCTCCAGGCTTTCAATTAATGCATAATTATTAATACTTAATTTTTTAAGCATTATTTAATGATTTCAAATTCGACTCTTCTGTTTTTTTGTCTTCCTTGTTTATTATCTAAACCAGATGATGTAGTATTTTCTGCAACAGGCTTAGACTCTCCTAAACCAATCGAATTCATTCTTGACCAACCAATGCCTTTTGAGTTTAAATAATTCTTAATTGAATTTGCTCTTATTTTAGACAATAGCTGATTATAATCTTCTTCACCATTACTATCTGTATGACCTATAATCTTAATCTTAGCTGTTGGGTTTTCTTTCATGTAATTATAAACTTTATCTAAATCAGATTTCGATGATTCAATTAATGAAGTCGCTTCATAAACAAAATATAAAACAGGTAGATTAGATACACTAATTGGTTTAGAATCTGAATAATCAGGTTCTACTACTTCATTATCTACTATTTCATTATCTACTACTTCGTTAGGCTCAATACTTTCAACTTCGATATTAACAAGCTCATCTTCAAGCATTGCAATCGAAACAATGTCTCCATCAACAACTTTACCTGCAGTAATGGTTATCGTATCTGTATTCACAGTAACAACTTTGGTGTAATCAATTACACCTTCAGTATCCATTGGAACGTTAACGAAATCAGAAGTTGAAAGTTTACCTAATTGATAAAGTATCTCGTAATCATGTCCAGCCTGAAGAATAAATAAAAACCTTCCAGTTAGAACATTGGGTCTATATACACCAAATTTATTATCTGAATCTTCTTCAAAAATGGAAATAACTAAATCTTTAACAACATCACCTGTTGTATCTCTAACAACTCCTTTATAAACTGCCAGATCTTTTTCTTCTTCCTCAACCAAATTCATAACATATATATCTTGGTCTCCTTTGCCACCTTCTCTTATTGAAGAAAAATAAGCTTTTGTTCCAGAAACAGAAGGGAAGAAAAACAAATCATTTCCAACTGTATTGGTTGGGTAGCCCATATTAATTGGTTCAGAAAAAGTTCCATCTTGGTTCATTGTAGACATAAGAAAGTCGTGTCCACCCATAGTTTGATGACCTTGAGATGAAAAATATAGCGTTTTACCATCAGGATGAAGATATGGACCATCCTCATCGTATATTGTATTAATATTTTCACCTAAGTTCTGAGCCTCTGCCCATTGACCATTCGGGAGTCTTTTCATCATCCAGATGTCTTTACCTCCATAACCACCATCACGATCACTTGTGAAGAAAATAATATTTCCGTAGGTGTCTAAACTTGCATCTGTTTCCCAAAACTTAGAATTAATTGAAGATTCTAACAGCTCTAATTCTCCCCAACCATTTCCATCTTTTTTTACCTGATAAATACCGGCTTGCTCATTTTCATTTGTTGAGTACCTGTAAACATACATTAATTGACCATCAGGAGATAGATACAAGCAAGCATCATGACCTTGAGAATTAATTTTATCTTGAACTAAAATAGGATCAGTCCAAACATCATGCTCCTTAACTGACATGAAAATATCTTCAAAATAATTTCCTTCTTCATCTTTAACTGCGTTTGAACCGCCACTTCTTCTGGATGTGAAAAACATTACATTTTCCTCTGCATTTAGTTTAGGTCTGTATTCAGGAAATTCAGTATTTAAATCATTAATTGGACTAATTCTAAAATCATTGGGATTATTGTACGCCTCAAGAGCAAATTCAGAAATTCTTAATGCTCTGTTAATAGCCCTGATATCCACAAGATTTTTTTCATCTAAAAACTGTCTATAAAATTGCAACCTATCTATTGATTTATCAAACTCATAATTTTGATGATAGGCTTGACCTAGTAATTTTAAAACCTCTAAAGGAGCTTTCTTTTCAGATGGCATACCAGATTCATAAAATGGATTTAAATCATTTTGAGCTTCTTCTAAATAGGGAATGGCTTTTACTTTGTCAAACTTTGAGTTCATGTAACAAATTCCAATAGAAAATTTAGTATTGGCATTATTTGGTTGTAAATCATGCATTTCCATAAGAATAGGAAGAGCATTTTCATAATCATTAATTTCTAAAAGAGCAAATGCTTCTTTGTATAATGACCTAAAAGACTGTGCACTCAACAAATTAATTGACAAGAAAACGATAGCTGTTAAAAACAATTTTAATTTCATATGAATACTTTTAATTTTTTAAATAATTCTAAGGGGCATTTAATTGGTTTGCTAGAATTTTTATTTACAAATACTAAAGTTGTTGTTCCAAAATTAAGCTTTTCCTTCGAATCATTAAAGATTTCATAGTCAAATTTTATTCTTGCGGTTGGAAGTTCCTTAATATAAGTGTTAATTGTTAATGAATCGTCATAATAAGCTGGTGCTAAATATTTGATATTGAAATCAACTACTGGAAGTAAAATTCCACTATCCTCCATAGATTTATAAGAAAATCCTAACGCCCTTAAAGCTTCAACCCTTCCAATCTCATAAAATTGAGCATAATTACCATAATAGCAATAGCCCATTCTATCTGTATGTGCATACCTAACTCTAAGACTATGTTGATGTTTATACATTAATATCCTTATTTTTGAAACAACAATGAAAAACAACTTAAATACAAACCCTCTCTTACTTTTAATAATCACATTATTAAGCTGCAATTCTACTAACAAAGTAACAAGCTATAACTCTTCAAATCATTTAATTGACAAGAACTTGTCAACAGTAAATTATTCAGAATTAGATTTATCTGATTACAGATTAGAAATGTCAAATCAAATGAATGAAATCATCAATGTTTCAGCAATTGAAATGGAAACCGGATCTCCTGAAGGTGTTTTAGGGAATTTTATTTGTGATTTATCATTATTCACTTGTATAAGCATCTTAGATATTCCATCTGATTTTTGCATTTTAAATAACGGAGGCTTTAGAACTTCTCTGCCTAAAGGGAGAGTTTCAAAAGGTAAAATATTCGAAATCATGCCATTCGACAATGAATTAGTTGTCTTAGAATTAAATGGTGAACAAATGATTGATCTAATTAATTACATAAAGGAGAAATCACTAATTAACCACTCACGAAAAGCTGGAGTTCCTGTAAGTGGAATAAGAATTTCTATCGTTGGAAATGAAATTTCAAGGGTGTTTATTGGAATTGAGGAATTTGATACTACCAAAACTTACAAAGTGGTTACAACTGATTACTTAGCAAAAGGCGGTGACAATATGACGTTTTTCAAAAATGCTAAAAAAATCTCAAGCACAGGTTTATTATTGAGAGACGCCATAATTAATTACATTGAAAATCTAAGCAATCAAAACATTAAATTAAACGCTCAACTTGATGGGAGAATTAGAGTATCAGAATAGAAGGAATTTTATTTTTAAAATTGTTGGTGGTTTTACAGCACTATTAACTTTGAGTAGTTTTAGGCTGTTAAAGCAAAAAAAAACCAAAACAACCAAAATAACGATTCTACACACCAATGACATGCATAGCCACATTGACCCCTTTGATGTAAACGACAAAAACCACCCTAACAAAGGTGGAATGGTTAGAGTTGCATCTCTTGTTAATGAAATACGAAAAAAAGAAGAATACGTAATTTTATTAGACGCTGGAGATATTTTTCAAGGAACACCATACTTTAACATTTTTAAAGGGGAAGTTGAATACAAATTAATGAGTGCTATGCAATACGATGCATCAACTTTAGGAAATCATGATTTTGACAATGGATTAGAAGGCATTAAAAACATGCTTCCCTATGCGAAATTTCCATTTGTATGTAGCAATTATGATTTTAGTGACACTATTCTTAACAATCAAACTATTAAATATAAAATCATAAAAAAAGGAAACATTAAAGTTGGAATATTTGGTATAGGAATTAAACTCGAAGGTTTGGTGACAAAAGACTTATATCATCAAACAAAATATTTAGATCCTTATGTTACAGCCAATCATTATGCAAAATTGCTTAAGGAAAAAGAAAAATGCAGTATCGTAATATGTTTAAGTCATTTAGGCTATAATTATGAAGAAGCTGAAAAAGTATCAGACATTAACTTAGCTGAAAAAACAAAAAACATTGATTTAATTATTGGCGGACACACGCACACATTTTTAGAGCAGGCTGTTGTTCATAAAAACCTTATTGGTAAAGAGATTTTAATAAATCAAGCAGGATGGGGTGCTTTAAACCTAGGTCGTTTAGATTTTTATTTTACCAAAAAAAATAGCCAACGAATTGATTTAGACGCGTCTACGAATTACACTAAAAATTATGCCAAAATTTAACTACTCTGAGAAGTAAAATATTTTAGAAAAACAACAGCAGTTCGACTTTTTTTTAAACTTTTTTATGTAAATATTTGTAGTGTTAAAATTTAAAAATCGAGCCACCTCTGATTTTCACTTTTTCTCAAAAAATTTTTAGAAAACTACAAACACTTAATAAATTTATTATGACAAAAACCCTGGAAAAAGTGTGGATAAACTGTCTATCCGTTGTTAAAGATAATGTTCCTTTACAAGCATATAAAACATGGTTTGAACCAATCAAACCTGTTAAACTTAAGGGCAATGTTTTAACAATCCAGGTGCCATCTCAATTTTTCTATGAATGGCTTGAAGAACATTACATTAAGTTGTTAAAAAAAACAATTAAAAAAGAAATTGGTCCAGACGCTAAATTGGAGTATAGTATAATAATGGAAAACAACCAAGGAAACACCAATCCTTACACAATTAAAATACCTACTTCTAACAAAAGAGTCATAAAAAACCCATCAGTATCAATGCCTCTGGACATTAGTGCGAACCCAATAAAAAATCCATTTATTATTCCTGGATTGAGAAAAATAAATGTTGACTCCAACTTGAATCCTAATTATAGCTTTGAAAATTTTGTTGAAGGAGATTGCAACAGATTAGCAAGATCTGCTGGATATGCTGTTGCTGAAAAGCCAGGCGGAACAGCATTTAACCCACTATTGATTTATGGTGGTGTCGGATTAGGGAAAACTCATTTAGCTCACGCTATAGGCATTTCAATTAAAAATAGAATGCCCAACAAAACAGTACTTTATGTTTCTTCTGAGAAATTCACACATCAGTTTATTGATTCAGTAAAAAACAATAGCACTAACGACTTTATCCACTTCTATCAAATGATTGATGTGCTATTAATTGACGATGTACAATTTTTTTCTGGGAAGGAAAAAACCCAAGATGTATTTTTTCACATTTTCAACCACCTTCACCAAACAGGAAAACAATTAGTTCTTACTTCAGACAAAGCACCTGTTGAATTGCAAGGGATGGAGCAACGACTTTTATCTAGATTTAAATGGGGTCTTTCAGCAGACTTACAAGTTGCTGATCTTGAGACTAGAATTGCAATTCTTCAAAAGAAAATGTATGCAGATGGAATTGAACTTCCTAAAGAAGTTGTTGAATATTTAGCTTATAGCATTTCTTCAAACATTAGAGAATTAGAAGGTGCATTAATTTCGCTCATAGCTCAATCTTCTTTAAATAAAAAGTCAATCACATTAGATCTTGCAAAACAAATGATTGACAAATTTGTAAAAAACACTGCCAGAGAAGTTTCCATTGAATACATTCAAAAAGTTGTATGCGATTATTTCGACCTTCCTATTGAATTAATGAAATCTAAAACAAGGAAAAGGGAGGTCGTTCAAGCAAGACAAATAGCAATGTATTTTTCTAAGAAAATGACTAAATCTTCTTTAGCAAATATAGGAATGCACTGTGGAGGTAAAGATCACGCAACCGTATTACATGCTTGTAGAACAGTAAACAATCTTTCTGAAACTGATAAAAACTTTAGAGCTTATTTAGCTGATTTAGAGAAAAAACTAAGCATTCAGTAAACTAAAAGTTAACACACACAACATCTTTAGTAATGAAAATACTAATGGTTTGCCTAGGTAATATATGCAGGTCTCCTTTAGCGCATGGGATTCTTGAGAAAAAAATTGAACAACATAATTTAAATGCTATTGTTGACTCTGCAGGAACAGGCTCATGGCACATTGGCAACCCTCCTGACATAAGAAGTATTGAAATAGCAAAAAAAAATGGCGTTTCAATTTCAGATCAAAGAGCAAGACAATTTATAAAAATTGATTTCGAAGAATTCGATTTAATTTATGTGATGGATAAAAACAACCTTAATGACTTATCCAATCTTGATTACAATAACAAGTATAGCGGCAAAATAAAATTAATTTTGAACGAAATTAATCCATCGGAAAACATGGATGTACCTGACCCATATTATGGAGACAATAATGGTTTTAAAATTGTGTATGACCTATTAGAAAATGCTTGCGATAAAATTATTTTAAAATTAAAAAATGAATAAAGGGTCTTTATACATGATACCTACAACAATAGGAGATGTTAAAGACAACCCTAAAGACCAAATAGCACCCTCTAATCTAATAACCACTATTGGCTTAAGCCATTTTATTGTGGAAAACATAAAAACTACCAGACGATTTTTAAGACAACTAGACCCTAAATTTGACATTGACAACAGTTTTTTTTCAATATTAAACAAACACACCAAATTAAATGAACTTCACAATTTTCTCCAGCCCTGCAGAGAAGGTAAAAACATAGGACTTATTAGTGAGGCAGGATGCCCAGGTATTGCTGATCCCGGAGCTTCTATTGTATCAATTGCCCATAAAGAAGATATCAGAGTAATACCTTTAATTGGACCTAGCTCAATTTTCATGGCTCTAATGGCTAGCGGTTTAAGTGGACAAAACTTTTGCTTTCACGGATACTTGCCGATTGATAAGTCTCTAAGAATTAAAAAAATTAAACAACTAAGTTCATTCTGTATAAAGGGAAGTAGCCAAATTTTCATGGAAACACCATTTAGAAATGATGCTCTTTTAACAGACCTATTAATAAACTTAAATGAAGACATTAAGCTCTGTATAGCAGCTAACATTAGCAGTAATAGTGAAGTTATCAAAACACTTTCTGTTAAAGAATGGAAAAAAGACAGACCAAAACTTAACAAGAAACCTTCAATATTTATTTTAGGTAATGATTAAAATAGTATATTCGAAATATAATAATTAACACAATGGAATTATTAAAAATTAGAGGCAACTGGAAAAACCCAAGCATTTCATTCAACCCAAATGGCAAACTTCAAATTTGGGGCAGATCACTTCCAGAAAACGCTATAGATACTTACAAACCAATTTTCACTTGGCTTGATAATTACAAACAAAACCCAGCTGACAAAACAGAAATTGATTTTAAACTAGAGTATTTCAATACTACCTCTAGTAAATTAATCTATGAAATTTTCAAAAAATTTGAAGATCTAAAAGCTGATGGAAATAATCTGCATGTAAAATGGCATTATGAGTCAGATGATCCAGACATGGAAGAAGAGGGCAAACTACTCTCAAACATCATTAAAGTTGAAATTGAACTAATTGGTGTTGAAGAATTCGACTTTAGTTACTAATTTTCAGCATTTAAAATTTCAAGATTAATTATCAAGGGTACATTTGGAGGTACCTGCCCATTAACTCCACCCTTTTGCTTAAAAGCAAGTATTGAAGGTATAATTACATTTACATGATCCCCATAATTAAGGTGTTGTAACAACAAATCGAAGCCCTCTATCATTTGTCCTTCAAGACCAACAATAAATTCATCAGGCTTAAGACTATCTGTTTTATAAATTAATTCTCCGTCATGTAAATGACAAGAGTAAAAAACAGCAACTTTATCTCCAACATTAATTAAACTATCTCCTTTATTATTTAATTGAATCCAATGAATTTTTCCATAATTTGAAACAAGCAATTTCTTGGAATTCCAATCGTCTAAAATTGATTCTATTATCATTTGTTCATTTGAAAGAAATTTAGTCATAAAATCCTTTTTAGTTGAAAACAAATCAACTATTCTAAAGCAAAATTCAACATCTTCATTAATTGAATAATTTGGCATCTCTGTCTCAAGATAGTCATTGTAAAATGTCTCTAAAGAAATGTAAAAGCAAGCACTATCTCCAGAAACCAACTGGTTAAATCCTTCATTAAGAATAGAATTCATTTCAAGACTATCCATGTAGAATAAATCAACTGAACTATATTGATTTGAACGATAAAGTGTTGAATCATTAGTGTTTTTTAGTTCTACATACAATGCGATATAATCACCTACATTAGGATGAACATCTGATGTGGAAACATCATGAAACTTATATTTTAATTTACCATTAGTTAAATAAAAATCTGGTGATTCTTTATGCCCACAACTAAATGAAATCAAAAAAGCTATAAAAAAAATAAATTTATTTTCTTTTAACATCAATCACTTCAATATTATATAACACAGCTGATAAAGGAGGTATCTTGTCCATATTTCCGAGAAGACCATGAGCTAAATAATGAGGTAAAATAACTACTCCGTTTTCACCCTTTTTAAAATAAGAAATTGCTTCATGTAATCCCGATTCAATGTTATCCATCTCAACAATAAAGCTAAATGGTTGAGTGTTTTTAGAAGAATAACAAAGTGTTGTATCAGCATCTAAAAGTCTAACCTCATAATCAATAGTAACTATATTTCCTGTTTCAATTTTATTGGTTTTCTTTTGATTATATACACAATATCTAACACCTGAATTGGTCTTAACAACATCTAAATTATGCCTGATACAAAACTGATCAATTAGAAAAGATTCATCTCTTATCCAATTTCGATTGACATCGATTAAATCTTCTTTTTGAATTTGAACCTCATCTTTCACTGTTGGAATATCGACTGTTGGAATATCTTTTTTCACTTCATTACAAAAAGAAAAAAGAAAGCAAAGAAAAAATATTAACAACCTATTCACTCAAAAAAATATTTACAGATTTCTTAAAAAGAATAACAGTTTCATCAAAGGAAGCTTCTGACCTTCCACCAGCAGCGTTAATATGACCCCCACCACTAAAAAAAGTAGACGCGAAATCATTAACTCTTAAACTTCCTTTAGACCGAAAAGACATTTTCACCAAATCAACATCCTCTTTAATAAAAGCTGCCATTTCAATTCCTTTAATTGAAAGGCAATAATTTACTAACCCTTCTGTATCACCTTTAGAAAAATTAAATTTTCTCAACTCATTTCTAGAAAGAGCTATAAAAGCAACCGGCAAACCATCTATCAATTGTATTTTACTTAAAGCATGGCCAAGTAAATGAAGTCTAGATAAATTATTTTGATCAAAAATTAAATCGTGAATTCTTGTATGGTTTAACCCTACATCTAATAAATGTGCAGCAATAAGATGAGTTTTAGATTCTACATTAGAATACTTAAATGAACCACTATCTGTTATTAAACCTGTATAAATACCTTCAGCAATTTCTTTATTAATTAAATTTAAATCGCCCATAGATTCAATGAATTCGAATATTAATTGAGCAGTTGAACATGCTTCTGTTCGAGAAATAATAATATCAGCAAAATCTGAGGGATTCTGATGATGATCTATCATGAATTTAGATGCTTTAGACTGAGCAATCAACTCATTTAGCTCCCCAACTCTTGAAAGGTCGTTAAAATCTAAGCAAAATATTAAATCTGATGTTGCAATAAGTTCTTTTGCTTTGTCAATATTCTTGTCTGCAATAAGAATGTTTTCAGAACCTTGTAACCAATTATAAAAAGATGGAAATGAATCGGGGAGAATTACCGTAGCATCTTTCCCTTTTTTGATTAAATAATTTTTCAGTGCCAAAGAAGATCCAATTGCATCTCCATCAGGATTTTTATGAGAAATAATGACAATTTTAGTACTATTTAAAACTTTTTGCTTCATATTTATTAAAAAAAAAGCTCTGTGTTTAACAGAGCTTTTAAAGAAATTTATAAAAATTATCTTTTGAATCCTGTTTTAACGCCACTTTGGTGTTCAATTAATAAACCTACACAAGAGTAAGACTCTCCTTCTAATCCCATTTCTTGTTCTCCGCCCATTTCTGGAACAAATACTTTAATGTATAATTTTCTAGTTTTATTTGATTGAAAAGTAAATTCTTGAGCATTTTCATCAGCTGAATTATCATATCTAATAATTTCTTCTGTTGTATAAACCCTTTTCTTTGTGGTAGAAGGAATTTGTTTCTCTCCAATTTCAAGACCATAATCATCGTATTCAACTTCCGTAGTGTAGGTAGTTTTTTCTTCCCACTCACCTCTAGTTATGTGCTCTACAATTTTAAATTGAAAAGTGCCATTCAATTGAGGGTGACTTGGTGAACACAATGAAATCTTATATTCCATTCCTTTATATACAATAATAGAAACTTCAGAAGTATCTCCTTGAACAAATGCTCCACTTTCACTTTGCATATTAAAAACAAAACCTTCTTTTTTACTGTGTGGACAATACCTAACAATATTATTACAGTCTTGAGCGAAATTGCTAAGAGGTAAAACAAATAAAGTTATTATTAAAGCTTTAATTAAATTTGACATTATATAGTTATATTTCTGATTCAACAATAGAGTTTCTTAAAGCATTTACAGCTTCTTTTAATGAATTAAATTCATCTTGAGACATGAAAAAATCCGCTCCACCATCAAGATTGTAAGTTCCATTATCATTTACACCTGTTTCTATACTTGATTCTTCTGATTCCAAATTCATTAACACTTCTTCAATAGGCAATAAAGATGCCATTATTTCTGAGACATCTGAATCACTTTGGTATTCAGCCATAAAACCGTAGAGATTTTCTAGTGTTAGTCGCTGGTCAGCAATTCTAGACAACAATTCCTTATCAACTTCGTAATCCACAAGATTAGTTAATATGTATAAACTCTCTACCCAACCACCTACAACAATTAAAGATAAAGTTGAGCCTCTATCATTATCTTTCAAGTAAGTATATGCATTGTAATATGTTTCGTTAGATAAATTGAAAAGTGAATCACTATTGTTAGCTTGGATGTTTTGCTCAATTCTATCAAACACTAATTGATCGAAAGCGTTATTTACATTTAGTTCATCTCCTAGATTTTTTATAACAGAAAAATATTTTAAAGATGCTGTTGCTTCCCCAAAGTTTGCAGCAAAAGCAAGATCTGTAGAATAAACACCAAAATTCAGAGCCTTAATTTTATTAGAACTGTATTTTTCAGTGTTGGAAGTTGAGTTTAATAAATTTGCATCAAAAGCAACCTCAACATCAGAAAATAAAGTAAATAATTCATTTGGCGTAGGTACTTGATAGGTTACAGACAAATCAACATCTGATTGGGGTGCTTCAACATCTTGCTCTTCTAGCTCCATGTCTTCCATTTTCTCAGTATTGACCTCAGTGTTTTGGCAAGCCATGAAAATAAAAGCAAATGAGAAAACTGAAGTAGCTTTAGCGATTATTTTAAATGAGTTATTCATATATACTTAAATTTAAAATTTATATTCTTGTAAAAGACAAAAATATAATTTTTTTAGATAGGGCCTCGAATTAATTTCTCCAGACCATCAATATGTTGCTCAAAAGACACCTTACCTTCTTTTGTAATTTTATAAGTTGTTAACGGCTTTTTACCAATAAATTGCTTTTTCACCTCAAGATAATTCAATTTCTCTAATGCTGTTACATGACTAGCCAAGTTTCCATCAGTTAAATCTAGAAGATTTTTTAATTCTTTATAACTAACCCAATTGTTCACAACTAAAACAGACATAACGCCCATTCTAACTCTACTATCGAAAGCTTTATTTAATTGACTAAACCCTTTCACAATATTTATTTAGCATCATGTCTTAAATAAAAAATTATTCCAAAGACAATGTGACAGAAACCAAAACCGATAACCCAAAAAAGAAGACCAGAACCCATAAAAAAAGAGGCTATTAAACCTAAAATTAATTGAACATAACCTAAAACCTCAATTTCACCATAGGTATATTTACTAGCATTTATTAAACCTAATCCATAAAAAATCAACGTTGATGGGGCTATCATTCCAACATATCCATGCATGATTAATACAATTGAAAATATACCACCTGCTAATACAGGAATAAATAAAGATTTTAAAGCACGAATCATTGATGGATTCCAAAATTCCACCTGCTGTTTTTTAGATTTTCTAATTCCTGCAAAATAAAATATCAGTATTGAACAAGTGAAAATAATTGAACCAACCAACAATAGTGATTTTATTTTACGCTGAAAATCTTCACTACCAGCTTCTGATTCAATTAGACTGCTATATCCAATGAGTTTTCCTTCATGTAAGAAAAATTCTAAATCTGAATAAATAAGAAACCCCCCTAAAGTTGCCAACAAACCTGCTATTACAATTGAAAAACCACTAAGAGAAGAAAACTTAGTAGCCCTATCCATCATTTTTTTAATATCCTTAATATCATCTAAGTGCTTTGAATTATCCATAATTTCTACTTTGTAACTCAAAGTTAAAAAATTATCTCACTCATTTTATTTCTGTCGATATAATGAAGTAATGATTAAATGATATCGATTTATATTTAGCTCAGATCATGCTAAATATTCAAAAGGACTATTTTATTGTTTTCCGAAGGAGAAAGCAATCAAACACCAACAAAAATCCACCTTGCAACATTAGGGAATTTCCATATCCTATTTTTAGTTCTGAATTTAAAGGGGAATTATGTCCTGCCCTATTTAACAAAATTCCAGAAACAATATAAACAACGTCTAAACCCATATTTACAGCAAGACTGGTGGTTAGTTTCTTTTTGTCTTTCTCTAGAGAAGAAAAATTCCAAAATTTCTTTTTTCTTCTGCAAACAGACCAATAACCAAGTCCTGCAATTGCACCATTAACAATATTCCAATTAAAATTCATCTGATGAAAATAATCTTCAGAAGTCAAAGAAGAACCAGTTTTAAAAATATTATTGGACAACAAAGGACTTACAATTAAATTTCCTACAGACCACGCTCCCAAACTTCCCATAGCAACTTGCTGAGTTTTAAAAAACCGCTTATGAATAATGGTGGTATCCTGAGAAAAACAAGATAACCCAAAAATAAACACAAATGAAAAACTAAAAAGCCTAAACATTAATTCTTAAACATTCTTAATATCTGCTTTAATTTGTCTTTTAACTCTCTTCTATCTACAATAAAATCCAAAAAGCCTTTTTCCAATAGAAATTCGCTAGTTTGAAAACCTTCTGGCAAATCTTTTCCAATAGTTTCTTTTATAACTCTAGGACCGGCAAAACCAATAAGCGCTCCTGGTTCTGCAATATTAATGTCTCCAAGCATGGCAAAAGAAGCTGTTACACCTCCGGTAGTAGGATCGGTTAAATAAGCAATGTAAGGTTGTTTAGCAGCAGAAAGCTGTGTGAGCTTAGCTGAAGTTTTAGCCATTTGCATCAATGAAAAACCAGCTTCCATCATTCTAGCTCCACCAGATTTAGTGATGAGCATAAAAGGACATTCCTTTGCAATAGCAACATCAATTGCCTTAGCTATCTTCTCACCTACTACTGAACCCATTGATCCACCAATGAAAGAAAAGTCCATACAAGCCACAACAAGCGGTTGACCATTAGTTTTACCATAAGCTGCCTCCATAGCATCTTTTAATCCTGTTTTCTTCTGAGAAGCTACAATTCTATCTTTATATTTCTTGGTGTCTTCAAAAACTAGCGGATCTCCAGACTCCAACTCAGGAGCAATAGTCTGGTATTTATTTTTATCAAAAATTATTTCGAAATACTGCTTAGAACCGATACGTGTATGAAAACCCTCTTCAGGTGTTACATAGTTATGTTTTTCAAGAACTGTAGTTTCTATGATGTCTCCTTTTGGAGTTTTAAACCAAAAACCATCTGGAGTTTCTTTTTTTTCTTTAGTTGGGGTAACAATACCCTTATTACTTCTTTTAAACCAACTCATATTATAATCTAATTATAAGATAAAATTAATCATTAATAGTATTGAAAACAAAAACAGGATTATTAAGCAATTGTTATTGAAGAATCTAAATAAACATCCTGTATAGCATTCAATAATTCAATTCCATCTTTCATGGGTTTCTGAAATGCTTTTCTACCTGAAATTAAACCGTGACCACCTGCTCTTTTGTTTACAACAGCTGTTGTTACTGCTTGAGTTAAATCAGAACCACCATCACCAGTAGAAGCTCCACCAGAGTTAATTAACCCTGAGCGACCCATAAAACAGTTAGCAACTTGATATCTACACAAATCTATTGGATGATCTGAAGACAATTCACTGTACACCTTATCGTGAGTTTTACCAAAATTAATAGCTGGATACCCACCATTGTTTTCAGGTAATTTTTGTTTAATAATATCTGCTTGAATAGTTACCCCTAGATGATTAGCTTGAGCAGTAATGTCAGTTGCTACATGGTAATCTACACCATCCTTTTTAAAATCACTGTTTCTTAAGTAACACCAAAGAATAGTAGCCATACCCAATTCATGAGCTCTTTCAAAAGCTTGAGCGACTTCAATAATTTGACGATTAGAATCTTCTGAACCGAAATAAATTGTTGCTCCCACAGCTGTAGCACCCATATTCCAAGCTTCCTCAACACTACCGAACATTATTTGTTCGAAGGTATTTGGGTAAGTCAACATTTCATTATGGTTAAGCTTTACTATAAATGGAATTTTATGAGCATACTTTCTACTTACAGATGAAAGCGCACCAAAAGTAGAAGCTACAGCGTTACAACCTCCTTCTATAGCTAATTTTACTATGTTCTCAGGGTCAAAATATATAGGGTTTGGAGCAAATGACGCCCCACCAGAATGTTCAATCCCTTGATCTACTGGTAATATTGAGACATAACCAGTCCCACCTAATCTTCCATTACCGTACAAAGACTGTAAACTCTTAAGAACTTGATTGTTTCTATTACTTGGAGAAAATAAATCACTAACAAAGTCAGGACCAGGTAAATGAATAAGGTCCTTAGAAATAGTTTCACACTGATGATTAAGCAAGCTATCTGCTTGACTACCAATTATTTCTACAGTTTTAGAAGTTGAGTTAGTGGTCGACATTTATTTAGTTTTATAATTTATGGGCAAAGCTAAAAAATTATAGCTCTTATTCATAAAAATAAATCAAAATGGATACCCTATTCCCAAATTAAATTGATAATCGAAAAAGCGTTTTTCATTGTTTTTATAGCTCTGAAAAATCCAAGGTTTAAATTCTAACGAAGAATCATTCATTTGAATGGCAGGATTTCTTAAAGGTATTCCCAAATCTAATCGAATAACAAAAAAATCTAAATCCATTCTTATTCCTAATCCACCACCAACAGCTAAATCATTTAAAAAATCATTAGAAAATTGTCCGCCTGGTCTTAAAGCATCGTCATTAAGTAGCCATACATTACCTGCATCAACAAATAAAGCACCTTCTACCCAGCTTATAATAGGAAAACGCAACTCAATATTCCCTTCAAGCTGAACATCTCCAATCTTATCAAATCTATTTTGGCTGTCATAGAAAGATCCAGGCCCCAAAGATCTGGCTCGCCAAGCTCTCATTCCATTAGCACCACCAGAGAAAAAACTTTTTTCAAATGGTAGAGCTTCTTTTAAATTTTCTCTTGGAATACCTATACCACCTGCCAATCTATAAACCAATTTACCTCTTTCACCTAAAGGTATATAATACCTAAAATCTGTGAAAAACTTTTGAAAATGAGCATATCTAATTCCAAATAAATTATAGCTATTGGTAGAAGGGTTATCAAAAGGTTTATTTAACAATTGATGCGTTCTATACAACATTCCACCACCTGTTTCAATTACAGCTTTAACGTAAAATACATTTTTAATTTTTTTATCATTCTGTCCGTTATATTCAAAAGAAAATAAGCCACCAGAAATAATATGATCTTGAAAACTTGCAGCAATAAATTTATCGTTAAGATCTACTATTTGTTGCCCAAATAAAGAGGCTGAATCTATTGTAATATCAATTGCACTTATGAGAATAGGATTAATGTGCCAGGTGAAAGGACCTTTCTCATGAATAGTCCATCCAAAAGATAGCTCTTGTATTGAGCGTTTAAAATCTGGTCTTTCTTGATAATTTAGAGATGCTGTAAACTCAGTTCTTCCAGAAGAATGATTTTTTAAAAATTTAAGCTTGTTAATGAATAAATATTTTGGAATTGACAAAGAAACTTTAGGCCCAAATTCTATTGTATTAAATAGAATTGAATTTAATGCACTAAGACTATCGTTGCTTCCAGTAAGCAACAATTGAGACTCAAAACCTCCTGTCAATGAAATAGACAAATGCTCAGCCCCCTTAAACACATTCCTATGTGAATAATTTAAACTTCCTTCAATTCCAAATTGACCCTCGTTATTAGTGCCATCTGTTGACAATGTGAAAGTTTGAGATTTAGCTTCTACTAGAGTAATGAAAACAGCTAAACCATTTTCAATACTTGAAGTGTCAAATTTCATAGAAACCTCTTCAAATAAGCCAAGGTTTGCTAACTTTTTATAAGTAGATTCAACGTTTAATTTATTGTAATAATCTCCCTTTTTAAAAGTGAGTAATTTATACAATAATTCCGGCTTACAAATTAGCTTTGAATAATATGAAATTTTAATGTCTTTATAGTTAATTGAAATAGTATCTAATGGGTTTTGGTTAAAGCCTGGAAACAACTGAAAATTAACTTCTGAAATCTTATATCTTTTATGCATTCTCTCGAGAACTGTATCAGAGAGAGTAGATTTATATTTATAATTCTGAACACCCATGACTAAATCTACTTGATTGTTAGAAAGTGATGTGTCAGCTTTATAATAAATGAAATCTCTATTGAAATAATGATAACCATTATTCAACAAATAATTTGTTAACCTTAGACGTTCATCATCAAGAACATCTGTATCAAAATTATTACCAGTTATAAGAAAAGACTCATGTCTTAATGAATCTACAAAACTAGTTAATAAGGTATCGTTGATCGAATAATCAATTTTTCTGTAAGTATATGGCTTTCCTGTTTTTACCCTAAAAAAGACTTCAGAAAGCTTTTTCTCCTCATTGAAAACAATCGAATCAGTTACAACATTATTAAAATATCCTTTATTAATAAGGTGAATAGACAACTGCTTAGCCGACTTTTCAACCGTACTTTGATCAAGAATTACAGGCTCCTCACCTGCCGACCTTAGCTTTTCTCCAAAAGTTAATTTCCTGGATTCTAACATTTTTGTTTTATAAGAAGGATTTTTAGCTACTCTTTTTTCAGTTTTCAATTTAATCTTCTCATTCTTCTTTTCAATTTTATTTTGATTCTTGAGTATTTTCTTCTCAATTCTGCTTTGATTAGACAAGTTGTACATTCTTAAATGAAAACGAAATCCCAATATAATTTTACGATTTGGTTTTTGTTTTAAGATGGAATTCATTTGTTCAACATTTACTTTTTGAACTTTAATAGAATCCTTAACAAACACAATCGAACTCTTTGTCAATAAATAATCTCCCTCTGGAACATACTTTGTAATCTTACATGAACTAAAAAGTCCCAGTATTATTAGCGTTAGGTATAAGTACAAATATTGCTTCAATCTTATAGATTATTCGTTTCTTTAACAAAAATATAAATATGCAGCTCAGTAGAACTGATTTAAAAACATATTCTTCATTAAAAAGAAAATCTAAACGTTTAGAAAATGGTCTTTTTATTGCAGAAGGAGCTAAAGTTTGCCAAGAATTATTAGAATCAGAATTTACAATTGAAAACTTTTTTTGCACTGAAGAAAACTTGAATGAATTCCCAAATGCAACTTTAATATCTAATAAAGACGCAGGGAGAATATCAAATCAAAAAAATCATTCTGGAATTTTAGCGATTGTAAAAACACCTGACAATACACAAAATACATTAGACTTTTCCAAGGACATTATTGTTTTAGAAAATATTAATGATCCAGGAAATTTAGGAACAATCATGAGAACTTTAGACTGGTTTGGGTATTCTCAACTTATTTGTTCTGAAAATAGTGTAGACACTTTCAACCCTAAAACCATTATGGCTTCAATGGGTTCTGTGTTTAGAATTCAACCTCACTATTTAAATATTTCTAATTTTCTATCCAATACAAAAAATGAAAGCTATGGTACATTTATGAAGGGCAAATCTTTATTTGAAACTCAATTTAAAAACCCATCAATCATAGTATTTGGTAATGAATCTCATGGTATTTCACACGAATTGAGTGAAAAAATAAATTCTAAAATTTCTATTCCAGGAGCCGGCAAAGCAGAATCTCTAAACCTTAGCAACTCATTATCTATTGTAATTAGTGAACACTACAAAAACAGAAATAATTAGTCAATTTTATTACTTTCAGAATAAGCATATATACACTTCGCACCATCTATAGCAGCTGAAACGATTCCTCCTGCGTAACCAGCCCCTTCTCCACAAGGGTACAAACCAAATACATCTGGATGTTCTAATTGTTCATTTCTTGGGATTCTAACTGGAGATGATGTTCGACTTTCTGTTGCATGTAAAATTGCTTTATTAGTAATAAAGCCAGACATCTTTCTGTTAAAATATTGGAAGCCTTCATGCAACGTTCTTGAAATAAAGTCTGGAAATAAATTATTTAGATTAATGGATTTCAATCCTGGTTGATAAGAAGTTTGTTCTAAAGAACTAGAGATTTTATCATTAAGGAAATCAACCATTCTCTGAGCAGGTACTTTTTGATTGCCACCACCTAAATCAAAACTTTTTTGTTCAATTTCTTGTTGAAACATCATCCCTGCTAAAGGACCATAAGAATGATATTTCGTTAAATCCTCCCATTTCACCTCAACAACTACACCAGAATTAGCAAAAGGGTTATTTCTTTTACTTGGAGACCAACCATTTGTTACAACTTCATTGTTTTGAGTTGCACATGGTGCTATAATCCCTCCCGGACACATGCAAAAAGAGTATACACTTCTTTCTCCGTTATTGTAAACCAAACTGTAACTTGATGGAGGCAAAAATTCACTTCTCACTTGCTGTTTATATTGAATTTGATCAATTAATGATTGCTTGTGCTCTACCCTAACCCCAAGTGCAAAAGGTTTAAAGATCATTTTAATTTCTTTTTTATTTAAAAGGTGAAAAACATCTCTTGCAGAGTGTCCAGTAGCAATAACAAGCGCTTTAACTTTTATAGATTTATTGTCATTTATCATTACTGATCTTATTGCATTCTCCTGAATTGTTAGGTCTGTGAATTTAGAGTTAAAATGAACTTCCCCACCATGATCAATAATAGTTTGAGTTATATTCTGAATGATTAAAGGAAGCTTATTTGTCCCTATATGAGGGTGTGCATCTACAAGAATATCTTCCGGAGCACCATGATGAACTAATAGCTGAAGAACTTCTAAAACATTGCCTCTTTTTTTTGAACGGGTATATAGCTTTCCATCCGAATAAGTACCTGCACCACCCTCACCAAAACAATAATTTGACTCTGGATTAACAACTCCCAATTTGTTTAAGCTTGCAATATCTCTTCTTCTTAGACGAACATCTTTTCCTCTTTCAAACAATATAGGTTTCACACCTCTTTTTAGACAAGTCAATGCAGCAAATAATCCTGCAGGACCACATCCAATAATATGAACTGTATTTTTAGCGTTTTTAACATCAAGGTAATTTGGAGCATATGGTGAATCAATTTCACTTAGATTAAAAAAGACATTGTAGCTTAAAATATATTTAACCTGTCTCTTTCTAGCATCTATTGATCTTTTTAAAATTTTTATCGAATGCACCTTACCATCTAAATCATCAAGCTGTTGCAAAATAAGTTGATGGTGAAATTCAATATCATCTTTTCTGTCCGGAGATACCGATATCTGGATAATTTTTGACAACCGAATTAGCCTTCAAAGGTTAAGGAAAATGTCCAAACTTTTGATCTTAAATAATCGATTGGCTGATCGAAACGGGTGTTTTCATTGAGGTGGATATTAATCATTCCAACTCCTAATTTAAGCTCAACTCCAAGTTTAAAATACTCTAAGAAGAAATCAAAACCCCCTCCAACTTCAATACCAAAATCTGTTTTCTTAAGTTTAACAATCTGATCAGTAGAAGAAGCAGATTCATTATCGACATCCTTGTTAGAAGCCATATCAATTCCAAACCGAACACCTGTAATGCAATAAACAGCCATGTTATTGATTCTATTTGTTCTTATTTTCATCATAGCTGGAAAATCTAAATAAACTGGACGAATAGATTTAACCCAAAATTCAGAAGTATCGGGTGAATTAAGATAAGTATATTCTAAGTTTCTTTCCTGAAAAGAAAGAGAAGGGATTGCAAATCTTATTTTAAAATTAGGAGACAAATTAATGGAAGAAACTACGCCCAAGGTAAATCCTGGCTTAGAAGCAACATTTAATGATTGCAATGAATCTTGAAAAAAAGAATGGTTAGGAGCTCTATTGTAAAAAAAATCAGAATTATTGTAGCTTAAAGAGAATCCAAAATGCCACTTTTTCATGTCAAAATCATGTAAATTCATACCTTGAGAAAAAACAGAAATTGAAATAAAAAAGAAAGGGATAAATAGAACTCTTCTTAACATAACATATCAAATATAGAAAATAGAATTCTTTTAACTATTTAAATGCCGAATAAATAGTTGCAATCCCTCCACTCAACGGTTTTAATTTAACCTCTTTATAGCCAAGTTCATTTAAAATACTTATGAATTTATCGCCCTCTGGAAAAGCGTTAACAGAGTCTGGTAAATATGTGTATGCAGATGAATCTTTAGAAAACAATCTACCAATTACAGGTAAAATAAATTTAAAATAAAAAAGATAAAGGTGTTTAATGGGGAATTTCTTGGGTTTTGACAATTCTAAAATGGCAACTTGACCACCTTTTTTCAAGACTCTTCTCATCTCATTAAGTCCAAGTTGTAAGTTTTCAAAATTTCTAACACCAAATCCTACAATTATTGCATCAAATGTATCATCTTCAAAAGGGAGGTTTTCAGAATCACCATATTTCAGCTGAATAACATCGTCTAATTTTTTTCTTTTTATTTTTTGACGACCCTTTTCAAGCATTCCTTCAGAAATATCAACTCCAATGACATTTTCAGGTTTACATGACAATGTTTCAATGGCAAAATCAGCAGTTCCAGTAGCAACATCTAAAATTTTTTTCGGATTAGAAACTCTAATTAATTTAACAGCTTTTTTTCTCCAGATATTATCTATTCCAAGACTAAGAAAATGATTTAAAAAATCATATCTGTGAGAAATATTATCAAACATCTGAGCAACTTGCTCTTTTTTTGATGCTGTAGATTCTTTATAAGGTTTTACTGTTTCGGACATACGGCAAATGTAAATCAATACTTATAACAATAAATAAAAAAATAAAATTTAAATTGTACCGTTTAATGATTTTATCATTATATGAGTAATTAATTAATACAATTTCAGTTGAAGAGAAGTGAAATGAGTAGATCTGTTGACTTTGCGCTTGTAGAAGCAGCAAAGAAAAATCCTGCCCATTTCGCACCTCTTTACGATAAGTATTTTGAACAAATCTTCATTTATATTATTAAAAAAACACAAAATGAAGAATTAACTGGAGACTTAACTTCCCAAGTCTTTTTGAAAGCAATATTAAATATTTCAAAGTATGAAGATAGAGGTTACCCTTTTTCTTCATGGTTATACAAGATTGCATCTAATGAAGTAAATTTACATTTCAGAAAAACCAATAAAACTAATGAAGTTGAAATTAAAGAAAAAGATGTAATTAACTTATTGGATGACATTAAGTCTGACAATACTATAGATTTACAAGACAAATTAATTCAAGCGATGAGCTCTTTAAAAGAAAAAGACATGCACTTAATAGAATTAAGATACTTTGAAGGTTTATCGTTTAAAGAAATAGGAGATATTCTACAAATAAGCCATGGTGCTGCTAAAATAAAATTGTATAGGTCCTTAGACAAACTAAAGATTATTTTCAACTCAAATTAAAGGTGAAAAAATATAAAATAAATAGAGACAATAAAGAATTTAAGCTACCATCTAAAAAAGAGATGCTTAAGTACAAGAATTTCAATAAAGTTCAAGTGAATTATAATGATATTACTAAAAGAAATAAAACTCCACTTTATAAAAACAGAAAAATATTCCTGTTTATAGTGCTGCTTATTTTACTTTTTTATCTAATACTGAACGCTTAACTATTCAAGAATCTTGAATTCAGTTCGCCTATTTAAGGAATGAGCTTCTTCAATATCTTCTTTTATTTTAAGCTTCTTAATGTCTTCATTTGAATATAGAGGCTTATCCTCACCATAACCCTTAAATTCAAACCTATCTCTTGGGAAACCACCAATTGCCACCAAATAATCTACAACTGCTTTAGAACGATCTTCTGATAAGCTTTGATTATAGGTATCGGAACCTCTACTATCGGTGTGTCCAGAAATTTCTATTCTTAATTCAGGATTATCATCTAAAAGTTGAATTAATCTATCAAGCTCTGTCTTAGATTCTGGTTTAAGTGAATATTTATTTAAATCAAAAAAGATATTTCTAAGAACAATACTTTCTCCTTTTTTAATTTTCTTTAAATAAATAATTTTTTCATACTCTCTAAAACCAGCACTCTCAGGAATGTCAAAATTTTCAGAATGAAACAAATACCCATCAGATTTAACTGCAATACCATAATTTTTACCGGCAGGCAGAGAAAGAATATACTTACCTGTTTGGCCATCATTATTGAATTCAGATACAAGTGTTTGATTCCCGTTATCAATAAGCTCTATAGAAGAAAGAATTGGTTCCTTTGTATCTGCATCTAAAACTAATCCTTTTAAAATTGATAAATTTTTCATCTCTACTACAACTTTTGGCTGAACTAAATCTTCTTCAATAGGTGCAACTATACTTGCCAATAAATTATCTTCACCATTAAGTAGAGGGATTTTCTTTGCGCCTAAAAAAGTAATGATATATAAATCTTTTTCACCTTCTCCATCTTCTCTAAAAGATGCATAATACCCTTTTTTTCCACTAGCAGCCATTACAAAATTAACATCGTCATCTGGTGTGGAAACTGGATAACCAATATTAGTTGGTTTTTCCCATATTCCATTACTTTGCATTTTTGAATAGAAGATGTCATAACCTCCCATTCCAGGGTGACCTTTAGAAGAGAAATACATCGTTTTGCCATCGGGATGTTTAAACACACTTCTTTCATCGTATTTAGTATTTACAATTGGTCCCATATTTATTGGCTCACCCCATTCTTTTTTATCAGCATTCCAATTAGATTCCCATAGATCATGTTTACCATATCCTCCCTCTCTATTTGAGGAGAAATACAATTTTTTACCATCGTAAGAAAGACAAGCACTAGTTTCATGAGTATTCTTTCCATTTATTTTTTTACCAATACTTCTTGCTTTAGACCATTGACCATTCTCTTTTTG
>Ga0315332_10000198_pt1 | contig 24013 bp, 23 predicted proteins | sample M110034915metaG_FD_203455 | JGI IMG/M metagenome (GOLD analysis project Ga0315332, IMG submission 203455) | Ammonia-oxidizing marine archaeal communities from Monterey Bay, California, United States - M1 100m 34915 | ecosystem: Environmental > Aquatic > Marine > Intertidal zone | place: USA...
GGTTTGTGGGCTTTCGGCATCAAACGTTTCGGCGTGTGGCTTGCTGGAACCAACTGTTGCCCCGGGGTCAGCACGTGAAGTCTGGGTCTGGCACCATGTTCTTCCGGCGGCAATATGGCCATTCGCAACACGGCGTGCCGCAGAGAATCTGCGTCGCTGCGACTCAATTGCGAGTTCCCGAACAGGCTTTTTACACTCTCTCAAAAAGGTACAGAAAATGTTGAACAGGTTCTGGAAGGACGAACGAGGAGTCATTCTCTCGGTCGAAATTGTGCTGCTGGGGACGATTCTTGTTCTTGGCATGATCGTCGGACTCGTGGAAGTTCAGTCTGCTGTGGTGGCTGAACTAGGCGATCTCGGCGATGCTTTAGGAAATCTGGACCAGTCGTATCAGGTCCCGGGAATCGTGTCGTTCAAACATGGCGGTTCCTGCGGCAATACTTCCACCTGTGGCATCAAAGCCGCGACATCCGGGGCCTCCTACAGAGACCGACCTGATCTCTGTGACTGCAACGCAGTTATTGTCTGCCATTCCGACCACGATCACGGAGAAACGGGGGCGTTCACGAATGATCGTGCTGCCGGTGGGGTTACGGCTCACCACGGAGGCGGCGTCCATCGGGGGCCCGTCAAGGCCCAAAGGGGCGAGCAAAAGAAACGCCAGCCAGTGCCTGCAGTCCCGCGAAAGAAGTGATCTGCCTGACACGGCTGGCAGACCGGCCCGATCTCTCATAATTCTCTGACGACACCCATCTCCGGGTGTCGTTTTTTGTTAAGCTGTCACGATGGCAGAGGAACGGGATTTCTGCCTTCGCAGTAACGAATGGGAGTTCTGGTGGACAACAGGATTGATGGTCACGACGACTGGAAGGTTGGCGTTGGTGTTCTTCGACGCGACGACATTCCTCTGATGATGGGTATTCTGAATGTCACGCCTGACAGCTTTTCAGATGGAGGACTGCATAATCAAATTGACAATGCCGTCGCGCATGGAATACAGCTGGCTCGAGACGGCGCGCACGTGATCGACATCGGCGGAGAATCAACACGGCCCGGCGCTGCACCGGTTGACGTGGTCGAAGAACTTACTCGTACAATTCCGGTTGTCCGAATGCTGGCTGAACAGATCGATGTTCCGATTTCCATCGATACGACCAAGGCCGAAGTCGCTCGCCAGGCCCTGACAGCCGGGGCGGTCATCGTCAACGATATCTCCGGATTGACATTTGATTCTGAAATGATGTCAGTGTGTGCTGAATTTGATGCCGCCATCTGTGTGATGCACATGAAGGGCACTCCGCAGGTCATGCAGCAGAACCCGGCATACGACGATGTCGTTCAGCAAGTTACTGATTTTCTGCAGCGACGCCTGTCAGTCTGCGAGCAGGCTGGCATTGACCGTACCCGAATCTGTGTTGACCCTGGCATCGGCTTCGGCAAAACGGCTGACCACAATCTCAGCCTGATGCGCGCGACCAGCCGGATCCGAAAGATGCTGGGTCGCCCGATACTTGTGGGACATTCTCGCAAGCGATTTCTTTCAAAGCTGCTTGGCCGGACGGTAGAAGAGCGAAATGCCGGCACGGCAGGAGTTTCCGTTGCACTGGCGCAGAACGGTGCGGATATCCTTCGTGTTCATGATGTAAACGCCACTCGAGATGCGCTGACGGCCTGGAACGCAGTGCGAGGAATGTAGTCATCATGACGATCCAACTGCTTGTTTCCGTACGAGATGCCGCAGAAGCCGTGATTGCCGCTGACAGCGGCGCTGACATTGTTGACGTGAAAGAGCCGGAATTCGGTTCACTGGGCTTCGCCGGTGCTGCGACGATCCGGGACATTATTGATGCCGTGGACGGCCGGATTCCCGTTTCCGCAGCACTCGGCGAGTGTCTCGACTGGCCGGGTGCAAACGGAACCATCAGCGACCTGCGACTGAACGGAACCGAACAACCGCTGGCATACGTCAAACTCGGGCTTTCGGGGCTGTTTCCCGAGGCTGCCGGTGATGCATGGGCTGACGTCTGGACAGGTTTGCGTCGCGAATTCGACAGTTTCGTGCTCACCCGGATGTGCGGTGGCTCTGGCGATGTCGTACGAACGGACGGGGTTGTCACGGCCGCAGTACCAATCCCCGTGGAACGGAGGCAACCCGGCCATGGCTGGGTTGCTGTGGCATATGCCGACCACGAACGAGCGGGTGCACCACCGTGGCCAGAGGTGCTGAGCGCTGCGGTGTCGAGCGGCTGTGCCTTTCTGCTGATCGATACGCACGGCAAGGACCGGTCAAGTACCCTGGACTGGTTGCCGGAGTCTGAGCTGATCAATGTCCGACAGCAGTGTCAGCGCAGCCAACTTTCATTTGCCCTGGCGGGGCAGCTGAATCAGACTCATCTGCCGGCCGTAAGGCGAATTCAGCCCGATGTGTTTGCCGTCCGAGGGGCCGTTTGTGACGGGCTTGATCGGTGCAGCACGATTAGCGGCAGGAAAGTGCTCACGCTCAGGACGGCGCTGCAATAACGCAGCCTGAACAGATCAACCTGTTCGACCGTGCAACTCGTACGACGACATGGAATTGGCAGCGTTGTTTGGCCTGCTGACACGGACCAAGTTCTGTGATTTGGCGACAGCACAGTGGCCATTTTTCCGGGACGGCGGCTGACCAACATTCAACGGCGGACATGATACGTCTGCCGGGCACGGTAGGAGTCATGCACCGGTCATCAGGTGTCAGCACCACGGATCAGGCGTTACTTTCGTACTACTCAACATCATGTGAACTGGCGGTTATCTCGCCCGATTTGGAATTATCGGCGTCCGGATTCATGAGGTCCACAGAGGTAATACGTTGCAGACTGGTCACGGCAGGTGCATCCAGAGCCAGGTTGTCTTCCTGGCGTGGCGGCGGGGCTTCGACGGGCAGCTGGATCAGGAATACGCTGCCTTTGCCAAACTCACTTTCCAGAAAGACGTCCCCGCCCAGCAGTCTTGACAATTCACGAACAATCGAAAGGCCCAGGCCGGTTCCACCGAACTCACGTTTGACATGATCCCGTTCTCCCGGAACCGTCGTGCCCTGCCGAAACTTTTCAAAAATCTGATCCTGTTCCTGCATCGGAATTCCGATCCCCGTGTCTTCGACACTTATTTCAAACGTGTCTTCGTCTTTCAGTTGAGCCGTCACGCGTACTCGTCCTCCTTCGGGAGTGAACTTGACGGCGTTCGACAGCAGGTTGGTCAGGATCTGCCGCAGCTTGCCGGCATCCTGATGCACTTCGGGCAGGGCAGGTTCCGCGTGGAGCACACGCAGGTCGATGTTCTTCTGGTCAGCCAGCGGCATGATCTGATTAGCCTGGTTTTCTACCAGCTCGCGCACATTCACCGGTCCCGGCGTGAGTTTCATCTGGCCGCTTTCAATTTTGGCCAGGTCCAGCAGGTCGTTGATCTGCACCATCAGGTTACGTCCCGACGTGCGAATGTTGTCCACGTAGCGTTTCTGTCGATCATCCAGATTGGCCGCATTTGCCAGCACATCGCTAAAGCCCAGAATACTGTTCAGCGGAGTTCGCAGCTCGTGGCTCATGGTGGCCAGAAATTCGTCCTTCAGAGCATTACTGCTGAACAGTTCCATGTTCGCCTGTGCGAGCTGGTCAACTTTAGCGCCAAAACTGTCGTTGACTCCGCGAAGCTCTTCATTGACCGTCGTCATGTGACGGAGCATACGATTGAACGCGTGACTGAGTTCTTCGAATTCGTCCCCTGTGTTGATGACAGCACGGAGGTTCAGGTTGCCTCGCGCAATTTCGTCGCTGACATCTTTCAGGTGAAGGACGGGTTTCACAATGATGTAGCGAACAATCAGATAGGCCACCAACATCGCTACAAATGTTGTCACGATCGCGGACGCCACCAGTATGATTCGGTTATGGTTAAGTTGATCCACAACACTGGCCATGGACAACGTAACGGTGGCCATGGCAACCAGTTCGCCGGATTGGTACGTCGCTGCGTTTTTTCCGTTGTGACATTGCAGACACGAGTCTGATGCGGTGACCGCCTCATAGTACTTCAGGAAACGTTCGCCGTCGGCGGTGTCGTCCATTCGCCAGTCCTGAGTCGCGCCGTTCTTGAACTTCACCCAGGCATCGATGGCTTCGCCGTCTCTTGTGGCGTGGCTGTTAATCAGGCTCCATTTTACGCCAAGGCCGAATTCATCAACGGACGCTAGGTGGTCCCGGAAAGTGTTGAAGTCGGTGTCAGAAGAACCTGCCACCCGGGGGCCTGCGGGGGATTGTGTCGCCGGCTCGCCTGGCGTTGCGGTTAAGTCAGCGCGGGACTCCTGGGGCTGCGTGTCAGCTTCTGCACCGCCAGCAATCAGGAAGTCCTCGTCGGCGGATGCGGCCTGTTTGCCATATTGTTCTGCGTATCGCTGGTAATGCCTGCGCAACAGAATCTGAGGAATCAAAGTCTGTGCTTTGACAACCTGCTGGGCTTCCACCAGAGCCCGTGTACGTCCGGCATAGATCCAGAAACTGGTCGTAATGAGAATCATCAGGGCCGCGCCAAACAGCAACCGGCACTTCCGCTCCAGACTCGTTTCGCCAAGCAGCTTCTTGAGTCCTCGGTAGTTGATCACGGTCTGGCTTTCGTGGACAGTACGTCGAAACGGAATGGCTTTACGGAATGGCCTGACTGAACAGCATCAGGAGTTTGCGAGACACGATACTGAAACGTATTCAAGCGAACGACTTGCGGCAAATGCAGGGCCTCGCGGGGTGAACTTGTATTTGCCGCCGTTCATGCGAAAGTGATGCTGTCCGAATGAAGTCTAACGCCGAAACGTCACCACGAAAACAACACTCACGCCAATCTATCGGAACACAGAACGGGTTCAGATGAAACAAAGAAACTTCGTGCTTGCCATCACAGGAGCAAGTGGATCAGCCTACGCTGTCAGGCTGGCTCAGATTCTGCTGCGTGCCGGGCACCATATTCATATGATTGTCAGCCGGGCGGCTCGTCAGGTTGCCCAACACGAGCTGGACGCCAGGATTCCGGCTGATGATGCGTCCGGCGACGACTGGCTGAAGTTCACAGGAACTGCGCTGACGACAGGTGCGGCGGCTGCATGGGGCTTCAGTGACTGTTCAGACGATTTCAGCGGAAACTGTTCTGTACATGGAATTAGTGATTTTACGGCTGGTGTCGCCAGTGGTTCATTTCTGACGGGGGGCATGGTTATTTGCCCTTGCTCCATGGGAACTCTGTCAGCGATCGCATGCGGCTCGTCAATGAATCTGATTCAGCGGTCCGCAGATGTCCACCTGAAGGAACGCCGGCCACTGATTCTGATACCACGTGAAACTCCACTCAGTCTCGTTGCTCTGGAAAATATGACGCGACTGTCGCACGCTGGTGCCACAATCCTGCCGGCGATGCCCGGATTTTATCATCGTCCTGAGAGCATTGCCGACTGCATCGATTTTGTTGTCGCACGCACCTGTGACCATCTCAACGTGGAGCACTCGCTGGTTCGGCGCTGGAGCCAAGCAGATTAGTTTGCTGGCGCCCAGTGCGTTGTTTTAACGCCCATACAGTGGCATTGACTCTCTGTTCAGGATATGACTCTGCCGGGTACATTCCTCCCTGTGCCGCATTCTTTGAATCACCGGGCAAACGAACATCGCACCGGAATTATGGATGCCTATGACTGCAGCAGATAGACATTCGACTGGTGTGCCGCGACTGGACGAAGCCCTGGGCGGCGGACTTATTCCTGGTGCGCTGGCGGTCGTCATGGGGGCGACTGGCATCGGAAAAACGCAGTTGGGGGTCAGTTACGCGTACGCCGGCATCGAGCAGGAAGGGCAATCGGGCGTTATCTTCGATTTGACAACGCGGGGCGATTCGCAGGGACAGGCAGATTACGCTGACCGAATATTTGACTGGAAACTGCGAACACGAAAGTTAGTGGACCGAATTGACCCCGCGATCGTGTGGGATGCCGGTGAGATTCGTTCCGATTACCTGCATGTTTTCCATCGTAGCGGTCGTCGAGTCACAATTGGCGATATGCAACCCGAGGAATGGCAGGAATTCAAAGCTGATCTAATGCGGCGTCTGGACCAGACAATCGCTTTTTTTTACGGGAATTTTGTTCATGGTGTACGGCGAGCCGTAATTGACGGCGTCGAACCAACCGAAAAAGATTCAGACTCGTTTCAATTTCACCTGTTTGATTACATTTACCATCAGATTCTGCGGAAGGAACATGACTGGCTGGCTCGCGACCTGTTTCGAGTACACTATCGGTCTCAGGAAGACACCGTGAAACGCCATGAATACGACCATCACCGGATCAGCGGTCTGCTGCTGTACACCTGTCACGAAGTTATGCTGGATGATCTGATCAGCAGACCCATTCAGTCCGGCGATGTACTGTCGAACGCAAATACCATCATTATGATGGGCAAGATCCGCGACGGTAACAGGATCGGTCGAGCTTTGTACGTGGCGAAGCACCGTGGCAGCGCATGTGAAGAATCCATTCTGCCGTACCACACCACAGAACAGGGAATCGTGTTTGACTAACGCGAAGACTCATCCCGGAAAACCAAACCTTGATTAATACCACCGATACATCATCTCTGCACAACAGTCGATTCATGAAGGCCGTGCGCCGTGAACCGGTCGATACGACGCCTGTCTGGATCATGCGCCAGGCGGGGCGTTATCTGCCTGAGTACATGGCGGTTCGCAATAAGGTTACGTTCATTGAGCTGTGTAAGACTCCCGAACTGGCCTGCGAAGTCACCGTCACAGCGCGGAACATTCTGGGAACTGATGCTGCCATTCTGTTTGCTGATCTGTTGCCGATTCTTGAACCAATGGGCATTGATCTGGAGTATATTAAGGGCGAAGGTCCCGTAATTCATAATCCGTTGCAGGAGCCTGGCGCCGTCGACCGACTTTCGGCCCTGGAATCCGTCGATGTGCTGGACTACGTTTTTCAGGCTGTACGGCTGATTCGCAGCGAACTTCCGGTCGACGTCCCGCTGCTCGGTTTCGCAGGAGCACCATTCACTTTAGCGTCGTACTGCATCGAAGGTGGAGGTTCGAAGAACTACGTCCACACCAAGAAACTGATGTATAACGACGCCGGTGCGTGGAATACACTGATGTCCAAACTTGTGGACTCAGTCAGTCTTTACCTAAAGGCACAGGTCGCCGCGGGATGCCAGGCCGTGCAGGTATTTGACAGCTGGGCCGGATGTTTATCACCGGCTGACTATCAGCGATATGTGCTGCCTCATACGAAACGGCTGATCGAATCTGTTCAGGATGACGCACCGGTCATTAATTTTCTGACAGGTAACCCGGCGTTGCTGCCGTTGCAGCGTCAGGCCGGAGGCACAGTCATGGGCGTTGACTGGCGCATTCAGCTGGTCGACGCATGGGACATCTTCGGACCGGAGTTCGCCGTGCAGGGCAATCTGGATCCGGTCTCGATTTACGCGGAACTGCCGGTACTCAAAGAGCGGATCAGGACCGTGATCGATTCGGTGCGTGGTAGAAACGGGCACATCTTCAATCTGGGACACGGCGTTATGCCCGATATGAGTCCTGAACACGTGAAGGCGGTTGTCGACTATGTGCATGAACTGGGAGTGTCGTCCTGATGACCACCACAGGTCCGGAGACGAGGTCGCATCAACGCGAACGCAAAGGCAGACGAGTTGCTGTCATCGGTGGTGGCATTACCGGGTTGTCAGCGGCTCAGCGTTTGATAAGCACAGATCCGATGGCCGAGGTCGTGATTCTTGAATCGACTGAACGTTTCGGTGGCATCATTCGTACGGAACATGGTCACGGTTTCCTGATGGAGTTGGGCCCCGACTCGTTTATTACGAACAAGCCGGGAGGTATTCAACTTTGCGAGGAGGTCGGCCTGGCCGATGAACTGATTCCTACCGATGCTGAATTTCGTCGGTCACTGGTGCTGCGTAACGGAAAACCCCGGCTGGTTCCGGAAGGCTTTATGCTGATGGCACCGGCAAAGCCATGGAAAATCGCCACCACGCCCGTGCTGTCTGTCGCAGGAAAAATCAGGTTACTGCGAGAAGCATTTATCCGGCCGAAGACAGGTGAAGAGGAAGATGAGTCGCTGGCCGGTTTTGTGCGTCGCCGCTTTGGTCGACAGACGCTGGAGCGGCTTGTACAGCCACTGGTCGGCGGGATCTATACCTCGGACCCTGAGAAACTGAGTCTGAAGGCCACCCTGCCACGCTTTATCGATATGGAACAGCAGTATGGCAGTGTGATTCGTGCGACGCTGGCGGAACAGCGTCAGAAGAAGGGACGCGGCGAAGCTGACTCGGGCAGCGGTGCGCGGTACGGTTTGTTTGCGGCACCCCGAAACGGACTGGGAAGCCTGGTTGACGGTGTTCTGGAGTGGCTGCGCGGGTCCGAACGGGTGTGTTTCTGTTCGAACACGCCCGTTTCGGGTTTGACGCAGACATCTGCTGAAGACGGAACTGCCGCTCCTTCATGGGCCGTATCTGCGCCGGACGTTCCTGATGAAATCTTCGACGATGTCATTCTGACACTGTCGACACACAAGGCTGCGGATCTGTTGAACGATGAGAGCTTTTCGGAGCTGGCACAGTCGCTGCGTGAAATCGAGTATGCGTCCAGTGCGATCGTGGTTACAACTCACAAGCTTAGTGACTTTCGGCATTCACTGGACGCATTCGGGCTGGTCGTGCCGGCCATAGAAAACCGCAGAATTCTGGCGGTGTCCTTTACAAGTCGAAAGTTCCCCGGGCGGGCGCCGGCAGGGCATGTGCTGCTGAGAACATTTGTCGGGGGAGCCATGCAGCCGGAGCTCCTGGAGCACTCAGACGCTGAGATCACACAATTCGTGCATCAGGAGTTGTCGGCAATACTCGGCATGAATGCCGCCCCTTCGTTCAGTCAGGTGGTTCGATACCAGCGGGCCATGCCGCAATATCACGTGGGCCATTTGGCACGAGTGGCCGAAATTGAACGACTTTCCGACGAACACCGTGGACTCCATCTGGCCGGCAGCGCCTACTTCGGAGTGGGGCTCCCTGACAGTATCGCCAGTGGATGGTTGGCTGCGGATCGGGTTCTGCAGGGCGTCTGATGTTGCAGTACAATACTTCAACGGCCGACAGAGATCGTCAGCAGCTGTGAATTCGGAAGGTTTCCGACCATCTCAGTCTGTCAGAGTAATCGTGCCCCGATCCCGTTCACTGGTGAACGGAAATGGCCGACCTTCATACGCCGGATCGACCTGCGTCCCATAGTCGAAGCCATTATCAAAGGTCTCCGCCAGCGGGTAGCTGCTGATGTGCATTTGAGGCATTTCAGTCTCTTCGATCATGCTGCCGTTCACTTACAGTTCGCCGGTTCCGCCGCATGGTCTGGTCCGCTTGAAGTTGAACTTCAGGTCCGTGCGGCCCTGCGGCAGATCGCTTTACCATCTTCAGCATACTCTTGGAACCGGATTCGGCTGGAAAGTCGTCAGGCCGCTCCGCTTCATTCGGGTCGGTCAGGCAGATGATCACCTTGTCGGCATCAAACTGATAGATTCCCCAACTGTCCTTCCCCTGCGATGTGCTGACCTCGATCCGCTTCGGATACTTGGCGGGTTCAATTCGGAACACTTTCGCGCTCTGTCTGCCGTCTGCGGGAGTCCTGAAGATGATCGCGTTTTCAATAATCTGTACACGTCCTCCCGATGGAAGTATTTCGCGAATGTTTTCCTTTGCAATCATCTTTCCGTCTTCAACAAGGTCCGTCACATCCCAGTACCCCTGGAACTTCCTGAGTTCCGGGTCCTTGTCCTGCCCCTGCAATTGGGACCTACGTCGTCAGAGCGGCTATCATGCGCAGAATCGTGTTCCCACGAAGTCCGGAATTACTTAGAAGATGCTTTATGTTTGGTCTCCCTGCCTTTTGGTTGCTATCTGACGTCGCTCCGCGACAGTCGTAAGAACCTGTGAGTCACCTCCTGTATCAGATCGATCGGCGGTTGGCCTGCTCGGTGGCCGTGTCCCGCCCTCGCGAATCAGCGGGGCTGAAAGCGAAACAGCGACTATGATCTGAAGATGAACAGCGGCAAACGACCATGGTCGGGGTACAGACGGCCCACCCGCCCTCACCGGGCCCGGTTGTTGTGATTGATGCTCTGCTGACATAACATGCGCAGGCGTTCGCATGGTGTCCTCGTGTGCGAGCTGCGCAGAATCGGCAGAATTGATCTTGATCTTATTCTGCATTTCAAGAGGCGCACCTGAGCGGTGATATGTTCAATGGGTGTGTCGTCGCGAACCTTGGATTCAATCCGATGTTGCTGAATAGTTCATTCTGTGAATCACCCGCTGCTTCAAAATAGTCATGGTACACGACCTGAGGTGGTTCAGGACGATGTCTTCGCGGAAGGTATTGTTTCTCTGGACTACGCGGAAGAGTCGCGGACGCTGCTTGTGGGCACGTCGACTGGACACGTAGTGTTGCTGAATCAGGCTGGCGAACAATTAAAGCGTGAACGCGGGTTCGACAATCTGCTGTCTCTTGTCTGGTCCGATACCGGAACATTCGGGGCCGCTGCATTGGCCGGTGGACGTCTTGTGTGTTTCGATAACAACCTGAAAAAACATTGGGAAGTCAAATTTACAGGTGACATTCGCGGACTCGCAATCACTCCATTCGGCAGTCACATCGCAGTGAGTTCGGAGTCGTCGCAGACGTATATCGTTTCCATCGACAGGAAGGAAATTTCCAAATTTGAAACGCCTCGACCGCTCGATTTTCTGCATTTTCTGAACGAGAAACCATTGCTGATCGGGGCAGCGGAATTCGGTCATTTGTGTTGTCACCAGTTGGGTGGTGACGAAGAGTGGAACGAGCGAATTATGAATAATGTGGGTAACATGGCCGTATCCGGCTGCGGAAAACGGATTCTGCTGGCCGCCTTCAATCATGGGATTCAGGTCTTAAGTGGATCGGGAAAGCAAAAAGGCTCATTTATGGTTGATGGAATCCCCAATTCCGTCGCTGCGTCAAGTACCCGAAAGCGTCTGGCGGCGACCACGCTGGAGGATCGCATTTACTGGCTGAACTTTGAGGGAGAGCTTCTGTGGGCATGCGATTTGTCTCGTGACCCCGCAAAACACATGAGAGTTGATCCGCTGGGAGAGCGACTGTTCGTGGCCACACAATCCGGACGATTGCTGCAACTCTATTGGTAGATACGGGCCGACAGCTGGTGCCTGGGCCAGCATTCCCAATGCAGACGTGCAAATTACCTGTTCGAATCCACCTGCAGGAAAGCGACAACTTCCGTGTGGTGAGCAAACGCGAACATTGATTCCGCATCCTGTCGTTGTAGAATCCGTTATGATTGGCTTGCGTACCCACTTCCTCAAATTGGCCAATCCTTGGAAAACTTCACGTTGCGATGTGATGTAATCCGTCCTCCAGCGCGTTAGTCTGGTACCTCACAAAAGTCCCTGGAGTTCCAGTAATGTTTGCCCTGTTCTTCCCCACCGCGTCTGTGAATACTCTTGCCTTTGGCTTCGGTGGCCCGCTGGAGCTCACCGTTATTGCCGGGATTGTGCTTGTGCTGTTCGGTAATCGTTTGCCCGGTGCTGCCAAATCACTGGGACAGAGTTTTTCGGCTTTCAAGAAGGGAATTAAGGAGGGGGCTGAGGACGACGAAACTGATAATCTGGATTCTGAATAACCGACAGTTCCCGTTTGTCGCGTCGAAAAGACCGCCGGTTCGGACCCCGGCGACGCCAATAGAGAGTTACTCGTCGCCACAAGAACCTCAGAATTTCACTTAGAACGTTGCCATGTGCCTGCCTGAATCAATTGCCCGCATCACGAACGATCTTCCTGTCCTGGCTTTCTATAGTCCTGGTCCCCAGGAAATGATGGTCGTAGGCGTCATTGCACTGTTGCTGTTCGGAAAACGGCTGCCCGAAGTCGCAAAAAATCTGGGTAAGGGGCTGTCTGAGTTCAAAAAGGGAATGCAGGGCTTCCAGGACGAAGTTCGCAGGGACTCGGATGTTACAAATCAATCGATAGATTATGCGCCGCCGTCAAAATCAAGTTCTTCCGACCGCCCTGTGGCCGACTCTACTTCGGAAGACGACGACGAATTTTCTGCGCCTCGCTTCGAAATTGAGGACTGATTCGAAGACGTGTCTTGTTGCCGCACCATGTCAGGTGTATTGCACTGTCCCGGTAGTTCTGCACGCGTTCGTCAGTGCTGCGACGTTCGGCCGCTGCCCCCAGGTTGATTCGCTGCCTGATCTGAACATGACGCGGATCATCCTCGGATGCTGTACTATCACTGTCGTCGTTTGGTTCTGATATGCTTACGACAACCTGTTTATGTCACTGCAACCTAGTCCATGCGAATACGCGTGGCACTGTACCTGCCAATGTTCGAATGGAATCCGTCAACAATCTTTGTTGCGTCCGCCGTCGGAGGCGGCGTTGGCTTCCTGTCCGGTCTGTTTGGCGTCGGCGGCGGGTTTCTGCTGGTACCGATACTGAACGCGGTGCTTGGTGTCCCAATGCCGATTGCTGTGGGGTCGACCGCGTGCTACACACTGGGGCCGGCAACCACGGCAATGCTGGCCAGAAAACCCCGATCGGGATATCTTGAACTGCCTCTGATTCTGAGCGGAGGCTTGTTTGTGGGTGTCTGGACGGGAACGCGTGCGCTCAGCTGGCTGCAGGATACCAGCACGATGATGGTTATGGGGCGTTCCCTCCCGGCCGTCGAGTTGATTGTGCTGCTCAGCTATGGCGTATTGATGATCGGAATTGCTGCGATGTCCCTTCTTGATGCGTTCAGCGTTCAACCTGCAGCCGGAGTACGACGGCGCGGCATACTGACATCGATGGCCCTGCCACCCGTGGCAGATATACCGGATCTGCGACCAGGCGTCTATTCGATCCCGTTGCTGGCATGGACGGGACTTGTGGTTGGATTTCTGTCGGGTTTTCTGGGAATGAGTGGCGGGCTCGTTCTGGTGCCAGCTGCGATTTACCTGCTCGGCCTGCGAGTTCATGATGCTACGACGGTTACGATCGTCATCGTGTGGCTGGTTTCGATTCAGTCGACGTTTATGCACACGCTGCACAACAACGTTTCGCTGAGCCTCGTGGCCGCACTGCTCTTATGCGGCACGATCGGCGCCAACATCGGAAGCCAGCTCGGGATGCGGTGGCATGGTTCGCGGCTGAAACTGGGGTTTGGCCTGATGGTGCTTGCTGCCGCTGGAATTGTGATTGTGAAGCTCTGTATGCTTTGGGCCAGAGCAAGCTGAGTTGTCCGTTTCAGCCACATCAGCATGCATGCTGATGTGGCCTCAGACTAATACACTGCGAGTCAGGGCTGCGCAGTATTCCATCCCTCAAATCTCTGCTGTCGCCGCACCATCCTCACGCGCAAAGTCGGTCATTTTTCTGTTTCAGTGGGGTGGTCCAAGTCACGTCGACACTTTCGATATGAAGATGACCGCTCCTCAGGAGTATCGTTCGAAGTACTCGTCGATTTCGACTTCCGTGCCCGGGATGCACGTCTGCGAGCATCTGCCGGAAACCGCGAAAGTGATGCACCAGTTCGCTCAGATCCGTACCGTGCATCACACGATGAACAACCATAACAGTGCGGGGTACACGGTACTGACGGGGGGCGAATCACCGATTGATGATCAACGGCTTCGAGCTTCACTGGGTCTGTCTCCCGCTTTCGGTCCGGTGGTCGACGCAGTTGCTCCAAATCGCAACGACATGCCTACATTTGTATCCTCTCCCCACACCATCGCCGATGGATCAACAACTCCCGGCCAGCGGGCCAGCCTCCACAGCAAGATTCACGATCCACTGTTCATACCGAACGATCCGAACGCCGCCGATTTCGAACTGTCGCGGCTGAGTCTGCCGTCAGATGTGTCACTTGGTCGTCTGAGTGATCGTCGTGAGCTGCAGAAGATGATCAATCGTCAGGCACATCTGCTGGACGGATCGGCAGCAGCGAAAGGATTGAACGCATACTACGAAAGGGCGATCGGCAGGCTGAATTCCAGGCGGGTACGTAACGCCTTTAATATCTCCAGCGAACCGACAGAACTGCGCGATGCCTATGGTCGAACAACCTACGGGCAGAACTGCCTGCAGGCAAGGCGTCTGGTGGAATCAGGAGTGAAGTTCGTGACGATGCACTTTTCAGAAACATCGGCGAACGCAGCAAAACCGACGGCGGCTGGGACACTCATGGTTTCGATGACACACGAATGTATGAAATCCTTCCCGAATGGCATCTGCCGGTCACAGACCACACGCTGCCTGTTCTGTTAAATAACCTGGAAAACAGAGGCCTGCTGCAGGACACTCTGGCCATGTGGGTCGGCGAATTCGGCCGTACGCCGAACATCAACAAGAACATCAGTCGAGACCACTGGCCACGGTGCTGTACCGCGTTGCTGGCCGGCGGAGGTGTGAAAGGTGGCGCCGTCTACGGTGCGGCTGACAAATACGGTGCCGTTCCCGACCGCGACCCTGTGACCACCGGCGATCTGACGGCCACGATATACAACCTGCTGGGCATCGATCCTACCACCGAAATTCATGACAACTTTGGTCGTCCACTACCGATTGCCAACGGCAGACCAGTGTCGGAAATCTTTGCCTGATGAGAAACAGGTTGAGATTGCTGAGACGACAGAATTCCTGCGGTGATCGGATATTCTCAGGACATCACAGAGAAGCCGTTGCGGAAGTCCTGGCGATCGTGAACAATAAACTCTGCTGCCATCCTGAACGAATCCCACCCGAACGAATTCTACAATGCACCGAGCTATTCTTTTTTTGCTGGTTGCCGGTTTTTCAGTCGTTGGTGTCGCTGATGACGCCACCTTCGAAGCGGACGTCCGACCCATTCTGAAAGCCCACTGTTTTCAATGCCACGGCGAATTCGGGGAACGAGAAGGTGGCCTTGATCTGCGGCTTCGACGCCTGATTGTACAGGGGGGCGAGTCGGGGCCAGCGATCGTCGCCGGAAATCCCGATTCCAGTCTGCTGCTGGAACGTACCCGCAGTGGCGAAATGCCACCGGGTGACAAACAGCTTGCCGCGAATGAAATCGACGCCCTGGCTGAATGGATTTCGACCGGGGCAAAAACTGCTCGTGAGGAACCGCACGTTATTGGCGACGATCCGATCTTCACAGAAGAAGAACGAAACTATTGGGCGTTTCAGCCCGTGCGGCGACCATCTGTACCAGTACTTGCTAAAGGGCGTCGCGTTCGCACACCAATCGACGCTCTGTTGCTGCAGAGAATCTCGGCAGGTCGTGGCATGCCCGCTGATTTTTCGTCGGATGCGTCACAGACGCGATTGATTCGTCGAGCGTACTTCGACCTGACAGGTTTGCCACCATCGCCGGATGATGTCGCGGCGTTTGCGGCAGATGACAGCAGTGACGCCTGGGAACGGTTAATTGATCAGTTGCTGGCCGCAGACCAATATGGCGAGCGCTGGGGGCGGCACTGGCTGGATGTCGCGGGCTATGCCGATTCGGAAGGCTATAGCGAAGAGGACCGAGAGCGACCACACGCCTATCGTTATCGTGATTACGTAATCCGAGCTTTTAACGAAGATAAGCCCTTTGACCTTTTTATTCAGGAACAGCTTGCAGGTGATGAGATGGTTCCATCACCGCACGACAACACCTCTGCTGAAACCATCGAAAGGCTGACCGCTACTGGATTTCTACGGATGGCACCGGATGGAACCGCCTCCAGTGGCATCGACAAACCAGCTGCACAGAATCAGGTCATGGCCGACACACTGCAGATTGTGGGAACATCGTTGTTGGGGCTGACCGTCAATTGTGCTCAGTGTCATGATCATCGCTACGACCCCATTCCGACACGTGATTATTATCGCCTGCGAGCCATCTTTGAACCGGCTCTCGACTGGAAAAACTGGAGAACTCCCGCTGGTCGGCAGATTTCGCTCTACACGGACGCCGACAGAACACTGGCCGCGGGAATTGAAGCGGAGGCTGTCGTGGTTGAAAAAGAACGGCAGGCGAAGGCTGATGGATATATCACCCGCACACTGGAAGAAGAACTGCAGTTGGTTCCCGCAGAAGTGCAGAACGCACTCAGAACTGCGTACCGCACAGTCGCCAAAGACCGCAGCGCACAAGAGCAGCAACTGTTGAAAGACTATCCCAGCGTGGCCAGTATCAGCGTGGGATCACTTTACCTGTATGACCGTCGCCGGTCAGAACGAGCGTCAAAACTGGATGCGGAACGTAAAGCCAAAACGCCCGTTTATGTTGCCCGCACGGCAATGCAGTACTTGTCCATGGTCCCCGCTGTCGACCGTAAGGCTGTGCAGGCTGCGATGAATACCGGCGTTGAAAAACGAACGCCCGGACAGATTCAGTTGCTGCAGAAATACCCGGGTGTCCTGGTAACGGCAGCCACGCTGTCCCGGTTCGCCCCGGAAGCTGCCGCTGAACTTGCGCATTACACAGAAGAGGCGAAGGAGCTGCGCAGCAGCAAAGCCTCAGATGACCTCAAGCGGTTTGCGGAAAAGGCTGCGGAGATTCGGGACCGCAAACCGCAAGAAGGATTTCTCCGCTGCCTGACAGAGCAGCCGAACAACGTGCCTGTCACACAGGTGTTCTTTCGTGGTGATCATGAACAGCCGAAGGAAGTTGTGCAGCCTGGCGGCCTGTCCGTTGTCGGCGAAGGCGTAACGTTCAAGGAAAACAGTTTATCGCTGCCGACCACTGGCAGACGACTGGCATTTGCAAAGTACCTGACAGACGGCAGACATCCGTTGGTTGCCAGAGTCATCGTCAACCGTCTATGGCTGCATCATTTCGGGAGCGGGCTTGTTGGAACCGCCGGTGATTTTGGAGTGCTTGGTGATCAACCTTCGCATCCTGAATTGCTGGACTGGCTGGCGGCCGAGTTTGTCGAAAACGGCTGGAGCGTGAAACACATACACCGGATGATTATGCGGTCGACGGTGTATCGTCAGGATTCTGAGCGCGCCGATGCTGAGTCATCGATGACATATTTGAAGTATCCGGTTCGTCGACTGGAATCAGAAATCATTCGAGACGCCGTGCTGTCTGTCTGCGGCTTACTCAACAGCAAAATGTATGGCGAACCGGTTCCGGTTATGGAAGATGCCGTCGGCCAGATTGTTCTGGGAAAAGAAAACCTTGACGGTGAACGCAAACCAACCAGGGCCACTTCATTGGGGGGGGAAGAATTCCGTCGCAGCGTTTATATTCAGGTGCGGCGATCGCGCACACTGTCGATATTTGAAACGTTCGACGCTCCGACGCTGAGTCCCAACTGCGAGCAACGAAGTTTTTCGACCGTCACCCCACAGGCATTGCTGATGATGAACAGCGATTTTTCGGTAACCTACGCGGACTCGTTTGCAAAACGTGTTTTGCGTGAAGCACAGGCCACTGACGCTGGACGTGTGAAACTTGCCTGGCGTCTGGCTTATTCGGACGACCCGTCAGCTGCAGATATCGACTCGGCTGTGCATTTCGTTGCTGCACAGCGTGTCCTGATAAACGAGCGGAGCGAAAAGAAGGCCCCCGAAAGCGTTGCACACGACGCATTCGCCGTGTTTTGTCAGGCGCTCCTGAGTTCCAGCCGGTTTCTCTACGTTGACTGAAAAGGGACGTATGAATCTATGCGGTTCCATCGCGCTGTCGACGAACGAACCATAGTCATTTCAGATTCGGCGCCGCAGAGCTACTCAGCAACAGTGGGGACGATGTTGATGCGTCGACCCTTCTGGTCAAACATTACGTTGCCGTCACACAGAGCATACAATGTGTAGTCACGACCGGTGCCCACATTCCGCCCCGCGTGCCATTTCGTACCGCACTGACGTACAAGGATGTTTCCAGCAATGACGGGCTCTCCGCCATACTTCTTGATGCCGCGGCGCTGAGCTAGAGAGTCTCGACCGTTTCGGCTGGATCCCTGTCCCTTCTTGTGAGCCATTTTTACACACCGTTTCTGTTTACAATTGACTGATCCGCGTCGCGAAATTGATCACGGATCTTGAGCAAGCGGCGGATTCTGACGGATTTCTGTGAATAATCAAGGCTTTTTACACGCATTCCCGGCGTTAAGCATCGGAGGAGCCGAGCTGACAGTGGTTTTCCGGCCGAGTTACGGAGCCGCCGTGACTTCAGCTGTTGAAGGGGAGTTTCGCAGGATGGTTTCGAACTGAGGGACCGACACATTCGCCGTACGCTCTCTGTAATGCCACTCAGGATTGCCGAGAACACGGAATTCCGATTCCTGCTGATCATAAATGTCACCAGGGCGCCCGAATTTCTGTTCAATGACCTTGTGTTCAAAGACGGTTTCTCCTGCGTCATTCTGAGTAATGCGGTATGCATTGGAAAAGCCGCTCATGATAACTGTCAGGTAGTCGATTTTCGCGTCGACGTTGCGCCAGACAGCGACCCCGTAAACTGCGTCCTGCAGTGGGTTCGGGGCAGATACGGAAACCGGATCAATGACCTCAGAGATTGCCTCAACGCTGTTCAACAGTCGCAGTTCGGCAGCTCGTTCTTTGAATTCACGCATGAACACACTGCGCTGAATCTGTAGATTGACTTCATCGGCATAGAACTGTTGCTGGCCCTCGTCATCTGCTCGCAGCACGAATCTGGGGACCTGCAGGGGATAGCCTTCCGGGCTGTCAATTGCGTTGTCTGGTTTCAGGTCTGGATTCTGTAGCTTGTCCAGCAACGAATCGCGGCTGTCGCCGGCAAGTTCCGTGTAGTCTCGAGGAATCACACGGTAAATCATGTACCAGACAAGTTCACGTTTTGTTTGGCCAGTTGCGGGATCTGTGACATTCATGAACAAATGGCGAACTGGCTTATACTGAACCTCAGCAATCCATAATGCTGGATAGCCTGGCCCCAGAATCGGCTCACCGTCGAGTCTGGCCTTCTGAGACCCCAACATCTCGTCAACGGTCATCGAAATAGACGATGTTCGCGCAAAACCGGTATCCAGCGGTGCTCGAATCAGCTGAGCAGAGGCCTGTTCGGCACACAGACTCAGAGCTGTGACCAACAACCAGACGGTGGGACCTAAAGGAGCTGTAGTTGTAAATGGCATAGTGGCAAAGCCCGTTCAGGACCAAATGTATCGTCTCGGCAGGTTATGCCGGTCGGCTGATGCCCACAAAGGGGCGTACACCAGTTGTTATCGGTTACGAACGGCAACCGAATTGGCACCATCGTCCGTCTATAGTCTCCAAAATCAAGTATTTTTGGGTAATGGCGGCACGGGACGCCAACCTGTCGCAGGCTAACTTCGGTTTTCGACGGTCATACGTCCATTTGAGAGGCTCGGTTTTCGACCTCTTCCAGACTAAAAAACGCTCCCTGCCCCGCTCCGGGGCATTCTTCACAGACCTCAGTCCATTTTCTCTGTGATGACACATTTGAGCGCCAAAACGGCCATGTGCGGCACTGGACGGGACGGACAGAATACACTTTGCAGTGGCGTTTTTCGGGATCAAAGAAGGTGCAGTCGCCATTCTGGTACTCGGTTAGAGACACGCGTCCTCGCATCAGTCGAGTGTGAAACAGACGAATCTCCCCAATGGGTTTGTCCAGATACTGAGCAATTTGCTGTAACTCTTCATCCGTTACCCACACGACTCCAGGAGCTCCCGTACAGCACCCACCGCATTGACTACATGTGAAATTCAGGCCATCTTTGTACCATGGTTCGGACGTTGGTTCGGGCGACTGGGTTTCCGGTAACTCTGACATGCACGAATTCTCTGAACAACGCTAAGGGCAAAATTGAAGATTAGTCAGTCTGGCCAATGATTCTGCTGGTATCGTTCTCGCCCGGGACTTTACTGATGTCCCCAGGCCGTGTGCGCGTCCTTTCCGTACGCCATCATGATTAACAGCGGTCGAATCACCGCTGTCGGTTTTTGTTGCAAATCCGGCAACTGAAGATTTGCGCAGAAGCATATTTCGGGATGGTAATGACCAGCTTAACGCAGAGCTCTCGCTGAACGAGCCGCATTCGACAATTTGAGTCCATTTCAACGTGTCTGCAACAAAAACGACCAATTCCCCAGCTGCCATCGTTCTGTGTGGTGGAAAGTCCCTGCGAATGGGGACAGACAAAGCATTGGTGCGGCTGGGTGGTGAAACTCTGTTACAGCGATGCTGTCGCCTGATCTCGAAATCTGCTGACCCCGTGGTGGTCGTGTCCAGTCCATCACAGGTATTGCCCGAGCTTGCACAAAGGATCCTGGTGACCGAGGATCACTTGCCTGGGGAAGGACCTCTGACGGGGCTGCTGGCGGGGCTTCGTCAGATAAGGCGCAGAGTCCCTTTTGGGGATTTTCCGATCTGGGTCGGATCATGCGATGCTCCCTTTGTGAATGTGGGGGTTATAAACGCGATGGTTTGGAAACTGGGCGAATTCGACGCGGTTGCAGTTCGTCATCGTGGTCGAATCAATCCGCATTCTGCCGTCTATCGATTGAGTGTCATCGAAACAGTCGAGCGGGTCGTGATGAGCGGAGAACGCCGAGCGACGGCCATTCTTGATCACCTGTCGCTGAAAACAGTCGAAAGTACAGTTCTGCACGAAATTGACCCTGACCTTGCCTTCCTGTGCAATCTCAATACGGCTGAGGATCTGGAAAGGGCGAGGGCTCGGTTGGGCAGGGAAAGCAGCGGTCCCTAAAACACCGTCCAGATCCTCGCCTGATGCCGCCGATTCCAGCTGTCTCACGAAAACGCACAGACGATAGGGTCCGTCAGTTTGAGAATGAGGCCGGTTTTGCCTACATTAATGGATGGACGATGCTGTCCGGAACGCCGTCTTTCTCGATAACGCAGTTTGTTATTGATCGGAAAGCGTTTGGTTATTTCCAAACTACTGGCGGCGAATCACACCTTTAGAATGCAATTCCGTGCATTTGGACCCTGTCACATGAGCGAAGAGTCGAGTACAGAAGTCTCGAAGTTTGACGCAGCGAAGTCCGCCCTGAAATTAGTTGGGGGGTCCCTGGGATCTTCATACGATGGCCGAATCACGCGTATCAGTTTCACCGGTGGCAAATTCGGTGACGAAGAGATGGTTCATCTCCGCGAATTGCCGGATCTCCGAGAGGTTAACCTCAACGGGACAAAGATCACCGACGCTGGACTGTCGGAACTCAAGAAGGTCAAAAGCCTCAGGAAACTTGAGCTTACCGGGACCATGGCAACAGACGCGGGGCTCGCAAGTTTGAAGACGCTGAGCGAATTGCAGGTTCTGACTCTTTCCAAAAGCAAAGTGACGAATGCCGGTCTGGCACACTTCACAAAGCTGAGTGGGTTAAAGGAGCTGTACCTTGCGAACACCTCTGTATCTGACGCCGGCCTCGAGCACCTGACCGCGTTGACGCAGTTGGACACGCTGGGCCTGACTGGCACAGAAGTCACTGACGCCGGCCTGGTACATCTGAAGAAGCTGAAGAAGCTTGAGGTACTGTTGCTGCGCGATAACAACATCACCGACGTGGGTCTGGGGCACCTGAAGGTCCTGAAGAAGCTTTGTCGCCTGTGGCTGCGGAATACCAAGATCACAGATGCTGGCTTGGCGTATCTCGAAAAGATGAAGGATTTGCAGTGGCTGGAATTGAACGGAACAGGAATTACGGACAAGGGTTTGGCGCATCTGGTGACACTCACAGAAATCACCAGCCTTAGTCTTCGAGCCTGTCAGATTACCGACAAGGGCATTCCGAAACTAAAGAAGCTGAAGTATCTGGAAACTCTTTGTCTGGCCGAAACAAAGGTCTCCCCGGATGGCCTCAGAACTTTGAAGACAGCGTTACCGCGCTGCAGAACGGAAGTGTGACGTCCATCGGCAACGAAGACTGGCGCCCGACGTGCAGCCATCAGATTCTGGAACTTCGAGCAGCAATGCTTACCGCGGTCCGACGATTTTTTGCTGAACGCGGATACCTGGAAGTCGAAACTCCATTGATGTCTCGAGACATTGTCGTGGACGCCCACCTTGAGCCGTTTGCTGTATCAGCGACCGCTGAGTCACTTCCGTTCTTTCTACAGACGTCTCCGGAAGCTCATATGAAGCGACTGCTGGCGGCGAACTGTGGTTCAATTTTTCAGATTACGCGATCGTTTCGAAACGGCGAAGCGGGCAGGCTGCACAATCCTGAATTCACAATGCTGGAGTGGTATGGGGTCGGCACGTCGTACATTGAGCAATTGGTCGTAGTGCAGGATCTGGTACATACGGTGACGGCCATCGTGGCTGCTGACGAACTGGAATTGCCGGGCGCAGATCTGTTGCAGAAGCCATTTTCGCAAACGACCTATGACGATGCTTTCCGGCGGACATTTGATGCCGGAGTTCTCGATCTTTCTGACGCCGATGTTGCAGATCTGGCCTCAAGGCACGCGACGACTGCATGCTGCGGGGGCGAGTCGGACCGAGACGATATGCTGAACCTGCTTCTTGCTGAGTGCGTCGAACCGACACTTGGCGTCAGGACCCCGGAATTCCTGATCGACTATCCGGCGTCGCAGGCAGCTCTGGCACAATTGAATGCATCCGATCCTCGCACCGCATGTCGCTTTGAACTTTATGCCGATGGAATTGAACTGTGCAATGGTTATCAGGAGCTCACGGACGCCGATGAACTGGCCCGTCGTGACAATCATCAGAATTGCCTTCGATTCGCCCATGGAGCCTCTGCTTTACCAGGAGCCGCTAGAATGCTGGGCGCGATGAAGTCGGGACTGCCGCCATGTTCAGGAGTCGCTTTGGGATTTGATCGTCTGGTGATGGTCTTGGCCGGGTTAGATGACATCCGCCATGTAATTCCGTTTCCCGTATCACGTGCTTAATGGCAGACTGTCACAGGTGAATACCGACAGCCGTCCTTCAGGCCGGAAATCCGGGCGTCAGAAGGCGGAAAAAAGTTGATTTCACTGCTCTGCGTTGCATTTCTGTGGCTGACGTTCATACTTTCGGCCGATTGGTCACTTCCGATGCGGTGCCGGTCTGCGCTGAGGCCCGCTCAGCCAGTTTCTCGGACGGGCAGTGAGTCAAATCCATCCCTCCGTTCCGGTGGGCTTGTTCAAATCAAAGGTTGTGTGACCCTCACTGCCGTGTGCAGCACGACCTTGCCCTTCACTCAGAAAACTTACCGTCGGAGTATAAAATGTCCGTGGCGACTGAATTCCCTATCCCGCTGAATGAATACAAGGTCGTTTCACTGGATCCCGGCCAGTCAAAACTGACCGATGAGCAGCGTACGCAACTGGCCACCAACATTCAGCTCTGCCGCGATTCCATCATCTTCTTTACGGCTATTGCTGATGCCAAAGGTCTGGGAGGCCACACCGGCGGACCATACGACACAGTCCCCGAAACTTTGATCATGCATGGCTTTATGCAGCATGCTCGTCAGGGGGGGACACCGGACGTGTTACCGATATTCTTCGATGAGGCTGGTCATCGAGTGGCAACTCAATATTTGATGGCCGTTCTTGAAGGCGACATGGATGTCGAACGCCTGTTCCATTATCGCGAGTACCTCTCTCATCTGCCTGGCCATCCGGAAAAGGGATTCACACCAGGTGTTAAATTCAGTTCAGGGCGTCTGGGACACATGTGGCCCTACGTCAACGGCGTAGCAATCGCCAATCGTAACAAGGTTGTGTTCATGCTGGGCTCCGACGGGTCGCAGATGGAAGGCAACGACGCAGAAGCGGCACGACTGGCGGTTGCTCAGGGGCTGAACGTCAAACTGCTGATCGACGACAACGACGTTACGATCGCCGGACATCCTTCGGACTATCTGCCGGGCTTCAGTGTGGCTGACACACTGAAAGGCCACGGACTCAAGGTTG
>Ga0315332_10000201_pt1 | contig 23980 bp, 20 predicted proteins | sample M110034915metaG_FD_203455 | JGI IMG/M metagenome (GOLD analysis project Ga0315332, IMG submission 203455) | Ammonia-oxidizing marine archaeal communities from Monterey Bay, California, United States - M1 100m 34915 | ecosystem: Environmental > Aquatic > Marine > Intertidal zone | place: USA...
CAGCACTGGTTTTTGCTTGGAGAAATGCAACAATGATTCGAGCAAGGAAGCGAATTAAGCCTAATGGAACAAAAGTTTATGAAATTTGGGGACCATTATTTTTTGGCTCAGTTCAAAACTTCAACAGTAAGTTTGATGTTAAAAACGATCCTAAGGCAATTGAAATTGATTTCATTGAATCTAAAGTGAATGACCACTCAGGAATAGAAGCAATAGATAACGTAGTCAAAAAATACATTAAGTCTGGAAAACAAGTAAGGCTCACTCATTTGAGTCCAGAATGTAAAACACTCTTATTAAAAGCTGACCCATCATTTAATAAAATAATAAAAACATCTATTGATGACCCAAGGTACTATGTGGTCACGGATTTAATGGATGTTGAGGTTTAAAATTGAAAATAAATGAAAGGTTGTAAATCTGCAGAAAGGACTTGATAAAGAACAAAAATTGCAGAACCACAAAATGCAAGCTGTAAAGACATTGGAGCTGTTGCAAATTTATTCCTGTACCATTCTTTAAACTTACTAGGTAAGAGATGAATGACAAAACCTATAAACATCACTGATAATACAGGCCAAAATCCCAAAACAACTTCAGGTAATACAGTTAGGTTTAAATTATAAATTAATTTATTTAACATTGTATTTGCAGTTAAAAGTTCATATTGAATATCGTGAGCTTTATTCATTGAATCGAAAGAACTTGCAGAGCCACTTCTGAACCAAATCCTAGTAAATGATATAAAATTAAAAGTGATGAAAACCGCTAAAGCCCTATTCCACCATTTAGACTTATCCTCCCAAGGGCTAATTTTTCTCCATAATTTGTAAACAACAATTCCTAACCCATTTAACCCTCCCCAAAAAACAAAATTCCAGCTTGCACCATGCCAAAGGCCACCCAACAACATGGTAATCATTATGTTAATGTTAGTAATATACCAGCCTCTAATTTTTGGAAATATTAAACCAATAATTAACGCTAAAAGTAGTCCTGATAAAAAATAAATTAAAACATAAAAAGACCCACTAATAAAGAAAAGAAATAAGGCTACGAAAGCTAACGAAACAAAAGTAAAAGTTGACCCACCTCTATTTCCCCCCATTGGAATGTACAGGTAGTCTTTAAGCCATGACGAAAGTGAAATGTGCCATCTTTTCCAAAAATTTCCACAACTATCTGCTTTATATGGCGAGTCGAAATTTTTAGGTAATTGAAAACCTAATAACATTGCTATTCCAATGGCAATGTCTGTATAGCCAGAAAAATCTGCATAAACTTGAAGGGAATATCCGTACAATGCCATTAAATTTTCAACTCCTGTAAATAATTCAGGATTTTCAAAAACCCTGTCAACTAGGTTTAGTGCGATATAATCAGCCAGAATTACTTTTTTTAATAAACCATTCATTATCCAGAATAGCGCAATCCCAAATTGTTTCTTTGTGAGGTTATAAGGTTCGTATAGCTGTGGAATAAATTTAGCCGCCCTTACAATAGGCCCAGCAACGAGCTGTGGAAAAAATGAAACATAGAACCCAAAGTCTATTATACTTCTCACAGGTTTAATTTCTTTTCTATAAATATCTATTGAATATGACATTGTTTGAAATGTGAAAAAGGAGATCCCCACAGGAAGTAAAATTTGATCGACTCTAAATGAAGACCCAAAAAGCTGATTACTAATTTCTGCAAAATGATTTATTGGGTGCCACTCTGCTCCAATAAGTTGATTAAATGAGTCTGCAAAAAAGTAGGCATACTTAAAATAAAACAGGACAAAAAGATTTATAAAGATGCTTAAGGCAAGCCAACATTTTTTTCTTGTAATTGTTTTCCCTTTTTCTATAGCAAATCCTAGCAGGTAATCGGAAAACGTAGAAAACAATAAAATACTAAAGAAAAAGCCACTCGTCTTGTAATAAAAGAAGATGCTCACCAAAAATAAAAAAGCATTTCGTAGTTTATTTTTTTTATAAATAAAGGAATATACGGAAAGAACTATTGCGAAAAATATCCAGAAATAAAGTTGAGTAAAAATTAATGGTGTTGCACTATTGTAGTCTAAAGCCATTTTAATGGTTTCAACTTCAAATAGTTGATTAAAAAGCTTATCTATTGTTGTCCAAAAACTCATTGTATGATTTAATTATGGCTTCAAATAATAGATCTCCAACTGTTTCATAACCTGCCTTTGTAAAATGAATTTTATCTTTCTTGGCTAGTCCAGCTTTCTCCCATGTTCTTACGGAACCCAATCCTCCCATTAAGCCATACATGTCCCATACACCACCCCCATATTTAGCAGCAAGATTTTTCATTACATCCCTAACATCTTCTGCTTTTTTATTTGGGTATTTTCTTTTGAAATAGCTATCATTATTTGTAGTAAACAATAGAGCAGCATTTGGAGATACAGTTTGAAAATATTTTATTAAGGTGTCGTAGTTTTTTTCATAATTTGAAGCAGTAAATTGTGTGTCGTAAGCATCGTTTATTCCAACTGAAAAAATCACCAAATCTGGCTTTATTATTTCTAGGTGTTTAGTGAATAATTCACACCTCAAATAGCTAGGAACACTTGCTCCATTTACACCAATTGAATGATAGCATATCCCAGGGTCTTGGTTTTCCAATGTAACACCATAAAGCGCAAATTCTTTTTCTATGGTATCCATTTTAGTAATAGCTATTTCAAAAGTCTCTTGATATGAGGATAACCTAAATTCAGTATAACCAATCGAATCATTTGTTATTCTTATCGCGTTGGTATCTGAAAGTAATTCTATACAATAAGATTCATTTTTTTGATTGTGCAAAATTTTAATTGTATTGAAATCATAATCAGGATAATTATCTCCTCTAAACGAAATTTTTAATCCTGATAAACTGTCTGAAGTTTTTGCAGTTATTCCGGTAACCCCAAATTCTGAATGATGCTTTAAAACTGAATTTCTATAACCTTTCCACTCACCCGTATATTCAACTTTATAATAATAAGGGTTATTCGTCTTGGCTAATCTAAAAGGAAAAAGCAAACCTCTTCCTCCGTTATTATTTGGAATGAAATTATAAAGCCGTTGCCGTACCCGATCAGACCACATATCGGCTTGTATGTGCGAACCTCCAATGTGTACAATATTTAATTTGTTTCTTCCTTCAAAAAGAAGGGTGTCTAATTTTGAGTAAAACAACTGAAAACTTGAACTATCATCAAAAAACTCTATAAAATTATAGTCATAATCAATAAAATCATGTTCTGGGACATCGTGCGGATAATGTTGCCCAGAAAAACACATAGGAAACAGCACTAGCAATAGGTTTAAACCTAAGCATTGTATGTTATTTATCCTGCGCTTTATATGCATTGTAATCTTCTTTTAAAGAGCTGTAAAATAATTCTGCGATTTTTCTTGCCCCTTTAGAGGTGAAATGGATGTAATCTTTTGATGCAAGTGGCGGTTCTTCTTCTGCCCATTTAGGCATGGTGTTTTGACCACCCATTGCCTCATACATGTCCCAAAAAACTCCACCTTCTTTAAAGGTGTGTTCTTTTAGTGCGTTTCTTACTTCACTAAGAAGTGGGTAGGTAATAAAGGTAGTTTCTTCTTTCTTTGACATGTCTGCAGGGCCAATAACAAGGACGGTTGCATTTGGGCAAAGAGTTTTAAGTAATCGAATTTGAGACCCAAACCACTTGCCATATTTAAATGCTCTTTCTTTACTTTTAATATATGGAATTGTGTTTCCTCCAAATTCTAAAATAAGTAATGAAGGGTTTAAGTAATTAAACATATCTTTCATGCAGGATTTATCTTGTTTTGAAAACTCTGTTCCTGACGCTCCCCTAAGAGGAATATTGTCCATAATAACACCTTTAGTGCTTTCTATTGATAACGCATAGAAATCAGGACTTTCTACACCACTAAATTTTAGAGTAAGCTCTTTAGGCGTTGATGGGAATTTTATTTTTTTTGTGTTTACTCCAATTCCGTTTTTTAAAGAATCATTTTCAATATTAGTACTATCTATGAATACTTCTAAATATGATTTATGTTTAGAATTTCCATAATAAATATTTAACTCATTATATCGTTTTGCTTTACTAAAAGATGCCGTTGGTCTTTTAATCTTCACCCATGATTCATAATTAGGTATTTGAGTAGAATCAACTAGAGGTGAGTATTTAGAGTAAGCTAAGAGAACACCATATTTCTTATGCTTTATTGAAGTGTCTTTTTTTCTTCCAAATCCAGCATGTCTGGACCAATTGTTTGAATGCGTTTGTTTGACACTCATTTTTCTAGTTACTTGCTCTATTGCAAATAAGCCGGCTCCTCCCCCCCCAAATTCTTTTTGTAATTCATTCCTTACATAGCTTGTTATTCTATCAGCTTCAATTTGGGAGTCTCCAAAATGCATAATTCTAACTTTCTCATTTCTTGCATTATCTAATTGTTGAAAAAAGGCATATAAAATGGTTTTATCATTTTTTGGATATTGTAATTTTTTCCAAGCATCATCAATAGAGTCCTGAATTTGTTTTTTAAGTTGTAAATCTATTTTTATACTGTCTAATTTTAATTTGGCAAGAATTTTTTCTAATTCTTGTTGTTTTTCATCTATTGTAATTAATGTGTCTTCATTTAAAGAATAAAATTTAGAAATGGTTGGAAAATTAAGGTTGAGCCCAAAAACACTCGTTCCATTTTCCGGAAAAAAAGACATAAATAAATTCATTAGCACAAAAAGAAGCACTAAGAAAACTAACGATTTTTGTGGCTTTATTTTTTCTTTATTTTTAATAATTGTCCAGTAATTATGGGTTTGTTTGGGTTTTTAGCTTTTATAGAATCAGCACTAATTCCAGGGTATTTAGAAGCAATTGAATTTAAAGAATCTCCTTTTTTAACTTTATAAAATAAATAGTTACTTGTGTCATTTTCAGGAGAATATATAATTAGCTCTTGACCTATGTCAATTCTAGAAGAAGATAATTCGTTCCAAGTTTGTATTTCTGCAACAGTAACTGCGTAAAGTTCAGCAATTTTGCCTAAGTAATCACCAGACCGGACTTCATATATAAGCATTTCTTTTAGATGCATTGCTTCTCTGTAGAACGGATTTAATAAAACAGAATCTTGATAGTAATAAATTGAATCTAAATTATTAGTAAGATTAAAATAGTTCACAGAGTCAAGTTTTAATGGGTAATTTCTGGGGAGCTCTTGTTTTCTGTTTTGAGGATTTAAACCATTGAAAAGATCAAAATTAAATTCAATTTTATCATTTATTGCTTCAAAAAGAAGCGATTTATTTAAAGACAATTTATAGGTTATTGTTTCTTCTTTTAAATTACCAGTAACGAAGTCTTCTGAGTCAACAAGGGTATTTATATAAGCAAGAGCATGAAATGCTTTTAGCCAATCGGCATAATCATTTCCAAGTTCAACCAAAACACTATCTAAAGATGAATTATTAGATCTTTTAATGGCTTTGTTTAGTAGTGTTGGGCTTGTTAAGTAAGCAAGTACAACATAGTTAATGTCATTATATTTAATATATAAGTGTTTTAACTGTTTAGCCGCTGCAATTGATGCAGCTGAATCAAGAAATCGTTCGTCAGTATTTTTATTTAAAATTAACCCATGCTTAATTGCGACCGGGTAATGTAATCCCCATATGCCTATTCCGCCAAAAGCACTTTTAAAATTGTAATCACCCCCACTAATAAGTATTGGTAAAACAGAGAGTTCAGAAGGTAATTTTAGTTTTTCAATTGATTTAACAATAAATTCATTGTTGTTTTTCCAATTAAAATGTTGCTTCGTTTTGTGCGAGTTTTTTTTGAAATAATTGTAATAGGGTTTAAAATCCAAATCGTAACTAGCTACTTCAATGTAATAGGGTTTAAAATCCAATTCATTGTAGGGAGTGAAGTTGATTTCTGAAAATTTTTCATTTTGGACAGACAAGCCGTTTGATTCATTGTTGTATCCATTTAACACTGATAGATTAACTGTTGTTTCTGCTGAATAAAAAGCAACGCTTAGTAAGAAAGAGAATCCCAGAAGAAGTATTTTTTTAAATAATATCATTACTTATATAAAAGTCATATTTATTTGGTTGCATTAAAGTTAATATCCAATTATGTTTTGAACAATTTTAAATGGAAAAAGCAAAATGTATTCCAAATAATTAATTTTATCGGCAATTAACATTAATTCTTTAATTATACTATGAAACGTATTTGTGCATTAGTTACTATTGTTTTGGCAATAAATAGTAGTTCATTTTTTTCTCAAATTGACACTGAAATTGATAAGAAATTGAAAACAACCATCCCTGAAAAAAAAGATTCTTTAATATGGAAATCAGGCTCAATAATGAGTCTAGGGTTTAACAGTGTAGGCCTTCATAATTGGTCTGGAGGTGGGCAAAACTCAATGTCAGTTCAGGGATTGGTGAGTCTTTTTGCTAACTACCACAAGGATAAAACTAGATGGGATAATAATTTTGATGTAGCATTTGGGGTAATAAAAAGTGGTGTAGGAGAAAATATCCCTTGGTTTAAAAATGATGATAGAATTGAACTAAATTCTAAAATTGGACATAAAATAAATAAAAGTTGGTACTATTCTGGGTTAGTAAATTTTAGGACGCAGTTTACCTATGGATACAGCACAGTTGAAGACAAGCTAAACGGAAGCTATTTTTCTAATTTATTTGCTCCTGCTTATGCAATTGTAGCTTTAGGATTTGACAATAAACCCAAAGATGAGTTTGCTTGTTTTATTTCTCCTATTACCATTAAAAACACCATTGTATTAGATGATTCTCTTTCTCAGGCTGCAGCTTTTGGTTTAGACCCTAATAAGTCGTTAAGATCAGAAATTGGAGGATATGTTAAGCTAAGTTTTGTTAAAAAAGAGCCCCTGTCAATTAAAGATTTGTCTTTCAAAACAAATGTTACTCTATTTAGTAATTATGTAGTTCAACCTCAAAACATTGATATTACATGGGAAACGTTAACTAGCTTAAAAATTGGTAAAACATTTTCGTTAACACTTTCTACTTACTTGATATACGATCATGATATTGATATTCCTAGGTATGAGAAAAATGGAATTGAACCCATTTATTACACGCGCCAGGATGGTTCATTTTATTTAGACAACAAAGGTGATCCAATTCAAGTAAAGGGTCCAATAACGCAATTCAAAGAAGCAATGGGTCTTGGTATAAGTTTGAATTTTTAAGCTAACCAACTTTCTATTTCTTCCAGTTGCAAGGCTGGAATGTCAAGCTTGTTCTTTTTTCTAAACCCATTTAATTTTTGATGTATTGCGGTATTTTTTGCTTCCTTTAATGAGTCAATGTCATTGTAACCCGCATTATAAATGTGTTCAATCCATGCTTCAGGAATTCCACAACTTTTAAAAGCTTCTAAATCTGGCCCTGTTTCCCATTTTTCAGGTTTCATTTGAGGGAACAATAAAACTTCTTGAATTGAAGATTGGTTGGTTAATAGCATGACTAAACGATCAATTCCAATTCCCATACCAGCTGTAGGAGGCATCCCATATTCTAATGCTCTTAAAAAATCTTGGTCAATGAACATTGCTTCATCATCTCCTTTTTCAGAAAGTTTTAGTTGATCTTGAAATCTTTCTCGCTGATCTATTGGGTCATTAAGCTCTGTATAAGCGTTTGCTAACTCAGACCCATTTACCATTAGCTCAAAGCGTTCAGTTAATTCTGGATTGTCTCTGTGTTTTTTACACAAAGGAGACATTTCAATAGGATAATCTTTTATAAATGTTGGTTGAATGTAGTTGCCTTCACACTTTTCACCAAAAATTTCATCAATGAGTTTACCCTTACCCATACTAGAGTCCACCTCAATGTTATTGTTGTTACACCAAGCTATAAGGTCTTGTTCATTTTTATTATTAATATCAAACGCTGTATGCTCTAAAATGGCATCTCTCATGGTTTGCCTTTTAAATGGAGTTTTGAAAGAAATGTTGTTTTCGCCTACTTTAAATTCAGTTGTTCCAAAAACTTTTAATGCTGCATTTTCAATCATGGACTCTGTGAAATCCATCATCCAATTGTAATCTTTATATGCAACATAAATCTCTAAAATTGTGAATTCTGGATTATGTGTTCTATCCATTCCTTCATTTCTAAAATCCTTAGCAAATTCGTATACACCATCGAACCCACCTACAATTAACCTTTTTAAATACAATTCATTGGCAACTCTTAAATAAAGCGGGGTATCTAATGCATTGTGATGTGTAATAAAAGGACGGGCAGAAGCTCCTCCTGGAATAGGCTGTAAAATAGGGGTCTCCAGTTCTTGATAACCTTTGGCATTGAAAAAGTCTCTCATACTGTTAATAATCTGAGTTCTTTTAATAAAGGTATCTTTAACTTGTGAGTTTACAATAAGGTCAACATATCGTTGTCTATATCTTAATTCTGGGTCTGTAAATGCATCGTAAGTATTGCCCTCTTTATCGGTTTTAGGTAATGGTAGTGGCTTTAATGATTTTGATAGTAAAGTAAATTCTTTAACTAAAATAGAAATTTCTCCAACTTTTGTTTTAAATAGAGTCCCTTTAACCCCAATAATGTCTCCGAGGTCTAACCATTTTTTAAAAACATCATTGTACATGGACTTATCTTCACCTTCACATATTTCATCTCTATTGAAGTAAACTTGAATTTTTCCAGCTGAATCTTGAATTGTGCCGAAGCTTGCTTTTCCTTGAATTTTTCTTCTCATCAATCGCCCAGCAACGCAAACAGCTTTGTTTTCTATATAATCAGAAATTAGGGATGATGAGTAATCTTCAACAGGGTATAAATCCTGAGGAAATGGTTCAATACCGTAGGCTTTTAACTTTTCCAAGCTCTCTCGCCTAATTTTTTCTTGTTCTGAGAGTTGCATATAAAAAAGTGAATTTATCTAACTAGTATACTCCCGCTAGAAACAGTAGCCGTAAGTGGATTTACACAAAGAACAGGGGTCTGAAGCTCATTAGTTATCAGAGATTGTTCATATGCGCTTCCGAGCATACCCATTAATGAATTTTTCTGAAGGTTCATTATTGATATTAAATCCGCATCCACATCAGCGGTTAAGTTTAAAATTTCATCAATAAAATTAGCACCTTTAGCTCCAATGTGAGCATCAGATTTCACTCCTTTGCCGCTTAAATATTTTTTACCCCAAGCAATATTCGCTTTAAGTTTATGTAATAAGAACTCATCAGATTCGTAGGGAGAAATTAAATGTACTTTTGACTTAAAGTAATTCGCCATACTGCTTACAATTTCTAATTTTTGCTTGGTCTCATTGTGTAAATCTAAAGGAACAACTATGTTATCATAAACAGAAGGCCGCATGATTTGTTTCTGAACGACAATAAAAGGAACAGAAGAATTGGTAATCACTTTTAAAGCATGACTCCCAACTACTTTTTGCCAGCCGCTTGCACCATGGGTGCCCATAATAATTAGATTAGCACCTATTTCATCAGCAGCTTGACCAATATCATCAAAAATATTTCCTATTCTTACAACAGATTTAACGTTGCAATCTGGATTAAAAGATTTGGCGATTTTTTCTTCTTCAGCCATTTTTTCTGTTGCAGAAGACATTTCTTCTTTGCTTTTAACAACATTTAAAAGTATTACCTCGCCTTTGGTTGTTTCTGCTATTCTAACAGCATGATTAATGGCAGTGTGAGCAACTTCTGTAAAATCTGTAGGTACTAGTAATTTTGTGTGCATGGTTTAATAATTTGGAACAAATGTACAATTTATCGTAATAATCTGATTGAATAATTTACTTGTAAAAGTAGATGAGGGAAAAATCCAATAAAAAAGGTAGTAATAATTATTAATGGACTGTAAAGTGTATAATGTTTTAGAACAAGTAAAAGCACAACAGACAAAATCATTTTTTTAAATGTTAGAATCATGAATCCACTTATAACATATTGATTATTATAGCTGTGAATTTTTTTTAATATTAGCATGTAAAGCACCATCCAAATAAGAAGAAACATGTAGATAACCGCAACAAGTTTAGTTATGACAGGAAAGAAAATAAGTGCTACAAAAAAATGGATTAACCCAACAAGAAAAGCAAAGGAAAAAGAAATAAGAAAAACTTTATTTTTTTTTTGAAACATGCGTTATTGCTTTAAAAAGTTGATAAAGCCCAATAAATACCCCTAAAAGAGATCCTATTATGGTATAAATTGGTTTTGTATTGTTGAAAAAAGAATCTAAATAATCACCTGAATAGGCACCAATAAAAATTAACACACCCATAACTCCACCTGAAAATCCAAGTGCGATAAAATTATTTTTCTGCATGTTCAACTAGGCAGATTGTTCTCTAACGGTTGCTAAATCTTTATTTTTTTCTTCTTCTAAATCAGAATGTTTGATGTCTTTTAGAATTCCACCCATACTACAGGTTCCAGAAAATACAGCTCCAGGTTCAATAGCTAGTTTGTTGGTAGTTATATCGCCTTGAAGTTTTGCAGAGGATTTTAGAGTTAGTAATTCCTTTACGTTGATTGTGCCATTTAAAGTTCCTTCAATATCTGCATTATTGCATTGAATTTCGCCTTCAACTTTACCTTCAGGGCCAAGAACCAACCTTCCTTGAGTAATTACAGTACCTTTTAAAAACCCGTCAATTCTTATGTTAGATTTAGAATTGATTTGTCCTTCAATACTTGTTCCTTCAACAATCCTGTTTAATAGTTCAGGTGAATTTATATTAGTTTTCACAATGTTAGAATTTGTTTTTTCTGATTTAAACATCTTTTTTATACTTTATAAGTATGCAAAGATACAATATTTAAAAAAACTTCTTATTTAGTCTAAATAATTAGCTTTAAAAAAGGAAATATATTTAGTAAGATCTTTTCCAATATAAAGAGCGGCTAGATTTTTCTCGCTAATTATAAAGCACTCAAACTTATTTAATGTTCCTTTTAAGGCTCCTTTGTTAACTCTAAGAGCATCATAGTAATCCATTGCAGCAGCAGGGTCGTTAAATTCTTGAACTAATATTAATTGGTCCTTTTCGTTTAAAAAACTATTAGATGTTTTAAGAGCTGATTTGGAAAATGAAGACTTGTTAAAATTGGATAGTTTGTTTTTTAATGAATTGATGTTCCCTTCAGATTCTTTTGGAAAGAAAAGCACAAACTTATGAGCAACGCTATTGTCGTATATAAAGACACTTTTCCCATCTTTTGCATTTTCAATAGAATTGATGTTTCTGATTTTATTTAATAGTGCTTTTGCGGGAGGATAATATTCAGAACCTTTACAATTTTTAACTGTTTTTGAAAGTGCTTTTTCAAACCTTTTTTTATAAGTAGAATCATAAGAAAGTTTTCCAAGAGATAAAGCGTTTAGGTAGCTGTATTTGCAATAAAAAGTGTTTAAAGTGTCAAATTGAAGAATTTTATCTGTTATTTCAATTACAGAGCGATATTCTTTTTCTGAATAAAGACTGTATGTTGAGGTGTATTCAAGGGCTTCTTTTTGTAGTATTAAACGCTGCCCTTCTTTATAGTTAGGGTTTAGAATCAATTGTGCATATTCACTGTTTTTGTAGTCTGTTAAAATAGTAGTCTTGTAAATGTTAGACTCAGTTGGTTTGTTTTTATCCTTATAAATAATATATAATTGATACAATCCAGCTATTGCCTTTTCTTGAGGTAGATATTCTTTTGAAACTCTATCGTACATCCCAATTGATTGATTAACATCGTTAAGTTTGTGTAGGTAAATATTGCCAGCTTCATATAAAGAAGCCATTAAATTGTTTTCTAAAAGTAATAGCTCCTCTTGATCACCACAAGGAAGTTGTTCTAAATAGTAGTCAACGGTAAGTTCTTTAGCAATTAAAGAGTCGCTGCCATCGTTATTCTCCAAATCCATTGACGATGAGCTTTTATTTAACCTTCTCCAATTATCTTCTAATTTAATATCGCTCCATATCTTTTTAAACTCATTGTATCCAAGACCTTTTAGGTTTTGGTCCCAAATGAAAAGTTTATTTGATCCTGCAATTCCTGATGATGGACGTTGATTAGAAGCGAAAAGCAGGTCTTGTTCTTTTTTTTCTTTCAATGCTTCCAGTTTTTCTCTTTTTTCATCTATAATGCTATTTATCAATGTTAAAACATCTTTTTCAGGCATTTTACACAGATTAAGAATGCTATCTGTGTACTCAATTACATTTAACTCGCGGATTAAATCTGCTAGATTTTTATTTTTAGCCTTAATGATTTGATAATCTTCGTGTTCCTTGGGAATAATTCCCATAGTAGATTCGAAATATTCATTTGCCTTGCGGTAGTTTTTTTCTAAATAATAAAGCTCTGCTAAACGTATTAATGATGCGGTTTTTTGAAAGGCATTTGATATGCTGGATTCTATTGATAATTCTAAATATTCAATCCCTTGCAAACGATCATCTTCTTTAAGGGCTATTTCTGCAAGAGCAAAATAAATTTGATCATAATAGTCAATGTTTTTGTCATCTTTCAGCATCTTTAATAGCTGATTTTTAATGCTCTTATTATCAGAGCCGCTAAAAGCTAAAGCACGATTGATTTTAGCTTGAAATGCCATTTCATAATCAGGGTTTCTTTTTACCACTTCTGCATAGAGGCCTGATGCAGCATTGTTTCTAAGCTCATGATAAATTTGTGCTAAAATGAATATTAAACGAGTTTTAAATTCTCGTTTTTGTTTTAATGAAATTGCTTTATTTAGTACATCTATTGCTTTATTATAATCTTTTGTTCTTATGTAAAGATCAGCAAGTGTTGGATATATTTCATTTTCAAGATTTTTTGGAAACTTTACAATTTTATCATCTTCATCTTTTGATTTTTTCTTCTTTTTTCTTTTTGAGCTTAATTTTTCTTTAAGTTCTTGAATTTTGCTTTTTTCTGCTTCTTCAAGAGCTTCAAGTTCTTTCTTTTTTTCGATTAATTCTAATAGCATCTCTTCAGCAGTGAAATAATCTTCGATTTCAATTAATGTTTTTGCTTTCCAAAATTTTGCGGTATAAAAAATCGAGTTTTTTTTGTATTGTTTTTCAATGTAATCGAATTTTTCCATTGCACTTTCAAAATCTCTTTTATAGAATTGAGACCATCCTATAGTCATCCAATTGTCGTCTATCCAACTGCACCATTCAGCGTTGCTATTTCTGCCAATTTTTTTTGCAGGCATTGAGTGTCTGCCAATAACAATTTCACATTTAGCAGCAGCCGTATCCATTGGCGAGTAGAAACCCTTAGATTCATCTGCATCTGGATATTGATAGACAGGAATTATTTGGTAATAATTTTCTTTCCTTGATTCCTCATGTTGAAATAAGGTCTCGTTGATAATTTCATTTGCGTTAAAATAGCCATTGTATTTTGCGGTAACATTGTGAAATGTTCTATTAAGAAGAGCATCTTTTTCTGTAGAGCAATTCATTAATAACAGCAATAAAAATGAAAAGCTGAATATAAAAACTAGATGTGATGTTGTTTTTAGCATTATTTCTAGGTGCAATTATAACTAGATTAATTCAATTTTATTTTGTTTTTCATTTTTTAGTTTAAATCTTAAAATAGCTTTTAATACTTGGCATAATTTTTTTTAATGATATTTGCATTAATGAAAGAAAAGTCAAATAAAAAAAACAAAGTTGAATTTCAAAAAATAATTGATGTTTTGACAGCTAAATTTCGTTTGGTTGTTTTAGATAATGAATCTTTTGAAGAAAAAAGAGCGTTTGTTTTGTCTTGGGCAGCCGTAATTATTTATTTTTTATTTTCTTTTCTGTTTTTAAGCGCAATAATTTTTTTACTGATTTCTTTTACTTCGTTAAAACAAATAATTCCTGGATATCCTGATACAGTGGAGCAAGAGCTGTTGAAAACAAAATACATAGAAAACCTTCTGAAATTGAACAGCATTGAAGAAAAAGTCGCTATAAATAGTCTTTACTATAGTAACTTGGAAAAAATATTAAATGGTGAAGTGATTATAGATAGCGTACATAAAAATAGTGACACAACCTTTGAGCTTGACACAAATAATTTGGATTTTAATAAATCCATAAATGATTCACTATTGAGGCTTAAAATCAAAGAAAGGGAAAAGTATGACATCTCAATTGTTGAGCAATCTCAAAATACAAATGATAATCTTAGGAGTGTGCTGTTTTTTTCCCCACTAAAAGGTGAAATAACAAGTCCTTTTAATTATAAAAATGGTCACAATGGAATTGATGTTATAGCCTCTAAAAATGAGGCGGTAAAGGCTGTTTTGGAAGGAACTGTTATTTTTTCAGATTGGTCTCCAGAAAATGGGCATGTAATTCAAATCCAACACGAGAAAAATATTATTTCTATGTATAAGCACAATTCTTTTTTACTTAAAAAAACAGGAGATAGGGTAAGTGCTGGAGATCCTATAGCAATTGTAGGGAATAGTGGTTCTTTATCTACTGGTCCACATTTACATTTTGAGCTTTGGTTTAATGGAGTTCCATTAGACCCTGAAAAGTTTATTATTTTCGAATAAAGGCGTAAAGTTTTTATTTTCCAGACAATTGTTTTAAATTTGCCGACCATTTTGATGAAGCATGAAAGCACATAATGATTTTATTATACCGTTTTCTAGCTTAAAAAGTGGTAAAAACCTGTTTAGCTTTAAACTAAACAAAACGTTCTTTGAGGCCTTTAACTGGGATGAGTTTAAAAAATGCACATTCAATGTATCGTTAGAGCTTATTAAAAGCACTACGATGATTGATATGTTTTTTGTAATTGAAGGAGAGTTTACATCATTGTGTGATCGATGTATGCATGACTTAGATTTAAAAGTAAATCAAGATTACAGACAGCTAATTAAACTTGTTGAAAATGAGCAAGATATTTACAATGATGAGATTGAGTTTCTTTCTTTAAAAGCATTTGAGATTAACATTGCTCCTTACATTTTTGAATATGTTTTATTGTCAATGCCTTCGAAAAAAGTTCACACAATAGAATCTTGCAATAAGGAAAGCATCAACATCCTAGATAATTATCTATTAACAGAGAATTATGAAAATGACAATCTAGAACCCAATAATATTGATTCTAGGTGGGATAAGTTAAAGGAATTAAAAGACGATAAAGAGAAATAATATTTTAAATAGAATAAAATGGCACATCCTAAAAGAAAGCAGTCAAAAACTAGACGTGATAAAAGAAGGACACACTACAAAGCTGAAACGCAACAGTTGGCTACATGTCCTACAACTGGAGAAACACACTTGTATCATAGAGCGTTTTGGTCTGAAGGAAAACTTTATTACAAAGGTAAGGTGGTAATGGAAAAAGAAGTTTCTGCATAAGATTTTTCTATTTATTTACATTAGTATCATTATTCAGATTAAATTTACTCCGTGAATATCGGACTTGATATTATGGGAGGCGACTTTGCCCCCGAAGCTACTGTGCTTGGAGCTATTGAAGCTCAAAAGCAGTTTTCGAAACAACATACTATAACTTTAGTTGGTGATTCTGATATCGCTAAGACTATTATTGAGAGAGAAGGTGAAGAGACTTCTCTTTTTGATTTTGTACACACTTCCGAAGTTATCGAAATGGGTGATCATGCTACAAAAGCCATGAGAAAGAAGCCCGACAGCAGCATAAATGTTGGATTTAAATTATTAGCAGAAGGTAAATTAGATGCATTTTCTAGCGCTGGAAATTCTGGGGCAATGCTCATTGGTTCTATGTTTTCAATTCGCCCTATCGGGGGTGTTATAAGGCCTTGTATAACCTCTGTTTTACCTAAAGAATCTGGAGGTGTTGGAGTGATTTTAGATGTTGGGATTAATGCAGATTGTAAGCCAGATGTTTTGTATCAGTTTGCAATTTTAGGTTCTTTATATGCCGAATTCGTTTTTAACATTAAAAACCCAAAAGTAGGGTTGTTAAATATTGGTGAAGAAAAAGAAAAAGGAAATCTTTTGGCTCAAGCTACACATCAACTAATGGAAGGGTCTGAAGACTTTAACTTTATTGGTAACATTGAAGGAAGAGAGATTTTTGAAGATAAAGCAGATGTTGTAGTTTGTGATGGCTTCACGGGCAATGTTATCCTTAAAGAAGCTGAGGCATTTTACACTTTAATTGCTAAAAGAGGATTATTAGATGATTACTTTAAAAGATTTAATTACGAAAATTATGGTGGAACACCAGTGCTTGGTGTTAACGGTAATGTGTTAATAGGTCATGGAATTAGTAATTCAAAAGCAATCAAGAACATGTTAAATTTGGCACTTGATTTAGCTGAAGCTAATTTGCCCAACAAAATTAAAAAAGCATTTAAATGAAAAACATACAAGCTGCAATTACCGCTGTTCATGGAGCGGTTCCAGACAATATTTTATCTAATGCAGATCTTGAAAAAATGGTCGACACTAATGATGAGTGGATTATTTCAAGAACCGGAATAAAGGAAAGAAGAATAATAGAAAAAGGAAGAACACTTTCAGATTTAGGAGCAGATATTGTTGCCGGAATTTGTGAAAAAAGAGGAATATCACCTGAAGAGATTGACATGATAGTTGTGGGAACAATAACTGCCGATCATCGTTTTCCAAGTGCTTCAAATTTAATTTGCCATAAAAGTGGTGCTAAAAATGCTTGGGGTTTTGATGTCAGCGCAGCATGTTCTGGTTTTTTATATACGCTAGTCACAGGACAACAATTTATTTTATCGGGGCAATGCAAAAAAGTTATTGTTATTGGTGCAGATATCATGTCTTCTATTGTTAATTATGAAGATAGAAATACATGTGTAATTTTTGGTGATGGAGGAGGAGGAGTGCTTTTAGAACCTAATGATGAGGGTTTTGGAATTGTTGATTCAATTTTGAAAGCTGATGGTTCGGGAAAAGAATACTTACTACAAAAATTAGGAGGCTCAGCTTTTCCAATTACTAAAGAAAATGTAGGATCTCCTGAAGCATATGCTTTTCAAGAAGGAAGAACAGTCTTTAAATTTGCAGTAACTAACATGGCAGACGTTTCTGCTGAAATAATGGAAAAAAACAATCTTACTGGTGAAGATGTTGATTGGCTAGTTCCACATCAAGCAAACCTTAGAATTATTGATGCTACAGCAAATAGAATGGGTCTTACTAAAGATAAAGTAATGATTAACATTTCTAAATATGGCAACACAACATCAGGTACTATTCCGCTTTGCCTATGGGAATGGGAGGATAAATTAAAAAAAGGTGATAATGTAGTAATTGCTGCTTTTGGCGGTGGATTTACTTGGGGCTCTATCTATTTAAAGTGGGCATATTAATTATCACTGCATAAATAATAAAATTCAAAAGTAAATTTTTTATACCTTCGTTTATTAAACGAATTCAAATCTAAATGTATATGGACTTAAATGAAATTCAGGAATTAATCAAGTTTGTCGCTAAAGCAGGTGTTAATGAGGTTGAAATAGAACAAAAAGATTTTAAGCTAGTTATCAAGTCTGATTATTTAGCTAAGAAAAAATCTAACTTTAAAGAAGAGCCAACAATAGTTCAGCAGGCAATTCCAATGGCATCAATGCCTTCACAAGCAATTCCTGTTGAGCAACCGGTAAGCGCTCCAGCTAAAGTTGAAGCAAAACCTGCTCCAGCAGATTCGGAAGAAGATAAATACATAACAATTAAAGCTCAGATGATAGGAACTTTTTACAGAGCCCCTAGTCCAGACAAACCACCATATGTTGAAGTGGGAGACATCATTAAAGAAGGAGAAAATATCTGCATAATAGAAGCTATGAAATTGTTCAATGATATTGAGTCTGAAGTTTCTGGTAAAATTGTTAAAGTTTTAGTAGATGACGCTAGCCCAGTTGAATTTGATCAACCATTGTTTTTGGTCGACCCTTCATAATTTCGGGTAATTATTATTAAAATTCTAATACCATGTTTAAAAAAATATTGATAGCTAATCGAGGAGAAATAGCTCTAAGAATAATACGTACATGTAAAGAAATGGGAATAAGAACAGTTGCTGTTTATTCCACAGCTGATAAAGACAGCTTGCATGTGAGATTTGCAGATGAAGCTGTTTGTGTAGGGCCTCCGCCAAGTAAAGATTCATATTTAAAGATCCCAAACATTATTGCTGCTGCAGAAATTACTAATTCAGATGCAATCCATCCTGGATATGGATTTTTATCTGAAAATGCTCAGTTCTCAAGAATTTGTCAAGAGCATAAAATTAAGTTTATTGGAGCACTTCCCGAACAAATTGAAGGAATGGGAGATAAGGCATCTGCTAAGGAAACCATGAAAAAGGCTAAGGTTCCAACCATACCTGGCTCAGAGGGTTTGTTGAAAGATTTTCCTGAAGCAAAAAAGATAGCAGGTCAAATCAAATATCCGGTTATTTTAAAAGCAACTGCTGGTGGTGGTGGAAGGGGTATGAGATTGTGCTGGGATGATAAAGAACTTGAAGAAGGTTGGCATTCAGCAAGACAAGAATCTGCAGCCGCTTTTGGTAATGATGGGATGTATTTAGAAAAATATATAGAGGAGCCAAGACACATAGAAATCCAAATCGCAGCTGATCAACACGGAAATGTATGTCACCTTTCTGAAAGAGATTGCTCGATTCAGAGAAGGCATCAAAAACTTGTTGAAGAAACACCATCTCCTTTTATGACAGATGCGTTAAGAGAAAAAATGGGTGAAGCGGCTAAAAAAGCAGCATTAGCAGTAAATTATGAAGGTGTTGGAACAGTTGAATTCTTAGTAGACAAACACAGGAAATTCTATTTCATGGAGATGAATACTAGAATTCAAGTTGAGCATACAATTACAGAAGAGGTAATAAATCATGATTTAATAAAAGAGCAAATAAAAATTGCAGTAGGTGATAAGATTTCTGGAAAAGATTATTTTCCAACAATGCATTCTATTCAATGTAGAATTAATGCAGAAGATCCCTTTAAAGGTTTTATGCCATCTCCTGGTACAATTACAAACTATCATGCTCCTGGAGGTCATGGAATTAGAATAGACACACACGTTTACGCTAACTACGTTATTCCTCCTCATTATGATTCTATGATTTCTAAGTTGATTACAGTTGCTCAAACTAGAGATGAGGCAATTACTAAGATGAAAAGAGCCTTAGCTGAGTACATCATTGAAGGTGTTAAGACAACTATTCCTTTTCATGTTCAACTAATGGATGATAAACAATTTAACAAAGGAAACTTTACCACTAAGTTTATGGAGACTTTTGAAATAAAGAAGCCTTAATTATTTATTAAGTAATCTTAATTTTTCAATTGCTTGCTGGATGTTGTTAACATCATCAAAACGAAGTCTTAATTTATTGTTTTTTTCTGTCATTTTTGAACTGACTTTTTCTTGTTGAACATAGTTTAACACTTTAGAAAATTGCTCAGATTGGTAGTATGCTGATTGTTGATTGGTTACAAAAGTTCCTATTAAAACATTGCTTTTTAAAATTAATCGCTCAAAGCCAATTTCTTTTGCCAACCACCTAAGCCTAATTGTTTTTATTAATTCTGCTGTTTCTATGGGAATTGGACCAAATCGATCAATAATTGATGCTTCAAAATTGATTAACTCCGTTTCATCTTTAATTTCATCTAATTCTTTATAAAGATTAAACCTTTCAGTAATTTGATTTACGTAATCATCAGGAATTACCAATTCAAAATCTGTTTCTATTGAACAATCTTTAACAAAAGAGCTTTCAGATTTTTTTGAATTAAAGAGAGTTTTGAACTCATTTTCTTTTAGCTCTTCAATTGCTTCGGTTAATATTTTTTTATAGGTTTCAAACCCAATTTCACTGATGAATCCACTCTGATTTCCTCCCAATAAATCTCCTGCTCCTCTAATGTCTAAATCTCTCATTGAAATATTAAAACCGCTTCCTAAATCTGAGAATTGTTCAATTGCTTTAAGTCGCTTCCTTGCATCATCGGAAAGGTGTTGTGGAGGTGGGGTAAATAAATATGCAAACGCACGTTTATTTGATCGTCCAACCCTGCCTCTAAGTTGATGTAAATCACTTAATCCAAAATTATTAGCATTATTTATGATAATGGTATTTGCATTTGGTATGTCAATGCCAGACTCAATAATTGTAGTTGCAATTAACACATCATAAAGGCCTTCAATGAAATCTAAAATGATGGCTTCTAATTTTTTGCCCTCCATTTGACCGTGACCAATAGCAATTCTTGTATCTGGACATAATCGCTGAACCATTCCTGCTACTTCCTGAATATTTTGAACCCTATTGTGAATAATAAAAACTTGTCCCCCTCTTTGCACTTCATATGTAACAGCATCTCTAATTGTTTCTTCAGAAAATGATTGTACTATTGTTTCTACCGGAAATCTATTTGGCGGAGGCGTATTAATTATTGATAAATCCCGAGCATTCATTAAACTAAATTGTAATGTTCTTGGAATTGGAGTTGCCGTTAGGGTAAGTGTATCAACATTTGTTTTTATGGTTTTTAGTTTGTCTTTTACTGAAACACCAAATTTTTGCTCTTCATCAATAATGAGCAATCCTAAATCTTTAAAAAGTACATCATTTCCGATTAATCGATGGGTACCAATAATAATATCAACATCTCCATTATTAAGTCGATTTAATGTTTCCTTTATTTTTTTACTAGGTTTAAATCTGTTGATATAATCCACATTACAAGGAAAGTTTTTTAATCTTTCCGAAAATGTTTTGTAGTGTTGAAAAGCAAGAACGGTAGTAGGTACTAATATTGCTACTTGTTTATTATCTGCTACAGCTTTAAAAGCTGCACGAATGGCGATTTCAGTTTTGCCAAATCCAACATCACCACAAACTAATCGGTCCATAGGGGATTCTTCTTGCATGTCCTTTTTAACATCTTCTGTTGCTTTTAGTTGATCTGGTGTGTCTTCATATATAAATGATGCTTCTAATTCATTTTGAAGATAGGTGTCTGGAGAATATTGAAAACCTTTATTTAATTTACGTTCTGCATAAAGTTTGATTAGATCAAAAGCAACTTCTTTTATTTTTTTCTTTGTTTTTTGTTTTGCTAAATTCCAAGCAGGTGACCCAAGTTTATTTAACGAAGGGCTGCCCCCGTCTTTACTTGTAAACTTACTAATTCTGTGTAATGAATGAATACTTACGTAAAGTATATCTCCTCCTTTATATATTAGCCTGATGGCTTCCTGTTTTTTTTTATTTACATCTATTTTTTCTAATCCTGAAAACTGTCCAACCCCATGATCTATATGAACTACGTAATCTCCTTTTTTAAGGTTGTAGATTTCTTTAAGAGTAAATGCTTGCTGAGACTTTGTGTAGCCTTTTTTAAGTTTGAAACGATGATATCTTTCAAAAATTTGATGATCAGTATAACAAGAAACTTTTAAATCATCATCTTTGAAACCTTCATGAATTCCTGAGTTAATTGATTTAAACGTCACATCCTTTCCAATGTCTTTAAAGATGGCTGCTAAACGTTCAAGCTGAGAATCCTGTTCGGAAAAAATATAATTTTCAAAACCATTTTCTGTGTTTTCATTGAGCTTGGTAATTAGTAAATCAAAGTTTTTATTGAAAGGTGGTTGAGGACGAATATTTAAAGTGAGTTTAAAAGTTGATTTAAAATGGAATTTGCTTCCAAACTCCACAATCGAAAAATTGTATAATTGGTTTTCATAAAGTTCCGATTTTAAATAAAGTTGACTTGGTTTTAAACGTTCTATTGTTGACTCAAGCTTCCCAAAAACATAAGTGGCTTTTTCATAACCTTTCTGTATTTTCCCCTTTGATAATTCAAAATCTTTAATCCATATTTTAGTATCTGTTGGTATGTAATCTAAAAAAGATTCCCTTTTTTCAAGCATAGCTGTAGTTTGAATATTGGGGATAACATGAATTTTAGTAACGGTCTTAATTGAGAGTTGAGTTGATGGGTCAAATAAACGAATAGACTCAACAAGATCTCCATCAAACTCTATTCTATATGGTTGACTGTTGCTAAAAGAATATATATCTACAATACCTCCTCTAATAGAAAACTGCCCAGGAGAATAAACGTGGTCAAGTTTTTCAAATTCATATTCAATAAGAAGTTCATTTATAAAGTCAATGGAATATTCAACTCCTTGCTCTATTTCAAGTGTGTTTTTCGCTAGATTCTTTCTGCTAACAACATTTTCAATAATGGCCTCTGGATGAGTAATGACCATTATGTTTTTTCTTTTTTTTCTTATTAAAGAAAGTACTTCTGTTCGTTGAATAATATTTGCGTTGTCAATTTCTTCAATTTGATAGGGTCTTCTGTAAGAAGCTGGATAGTAAAGTAATGTAGTTCCTCTTTTCTTGCCAATAATGTTTTCAAGATTATTGTAAAAATAAGCGCTTTCCTCCTTGTCTGAAAGAACAAATAGGTAGTTGCCTCCAATTTGACTGGCAACGGCTTCTGCTATAAAAGCATCTGAAGAACCAGCTGTTCCTAAGAGGTGTATTCTAGATTGCTTATTTTGAAGCTCAGAAGCAAGTTCCTTAACTGCTTCGGATGATTTATAAAGTGTTCTTAATGAATTAATTTCCACGATTTAAAATAGCTTCTAGCTCACTAATCATATTGCTTGAACCAATATAAAGTGGTACTCTTTGATGTAAGTCTTTAGGTTGAATATCTAAGATTCTTTCTTTGTTACTAATGGCTTTCCCACCAGCTTGCTCAGCAATGAAGGCTAGGGGAGAGCATTCATATAGTAAACGAAGTTTTCCATTAGGAGCTTTAGTTGTGTCAGGATATAGATAAATACCACCTTTAATTAAGTTTCTATGAAAATCAGCAACTAAAGAGCCAATATATCTTGCTGTATATGGTCTTGATGATGATGGGTTGTTTTCTTTGCAGTAGGCAATATACTCTTGAATTTTAGAAGAGGAAATGTTTAGGTTACCTTCATTTATTGAAAAAATGCTACCTTTTTCTGGAAATTTCATGTTTGGGTGAGAAAGAAAAAACACCCCAATACTAGGGTCAAAAGTAAAACCATTTACTCCATTTCCAGTAGAATAAACAAGCATTGTTGATGAGCCGTAAATTACATAACCAGCAGCAACCTGTTTAGTTCCCTTTTGTAAAAAATCTTCTTTTTGAGCCAATGTTCCTAATTCAGAGCATCTTTCAAAAACACTAAAAATAGTTCCAATAGAAACGTTAACGTCAATGTTTGATGAGCCATCTAATGGGTCCATTAAAACAACGTATTTACCGTTTTTACAAGAATCTTCTTCAAAGGAGATAAACTCATCATTTTCTTCAGAACCTATCCCACATACCACTTCTCTAGCTTTAAGAGCCTCTATGAATTGATTGTTTGCATATACATCTAATTTTTGTTGTTGCTCTCCTTGAACATTTTCAGATCCAGCAGCACCTAAAATGTGTTTTGCAAGTCCAGCTTTATTTGTTTCATGGCTTACTAATTTAGCTGCCAATCGAATGGAGCTAAGTATTTTAGAAAGCTCACCTGTTGAACCAGGGAAATCTTTTTGAGTATCTATTATAAATTCTCCAAGGGTCTGGTTTTTCATAGCTGTTTCAAATTTGAGGTCAAATATCGAAGATTTTAAGTAAATTATCGAAAAAAAAGAGAAAGAATGAAAGATTTAATCATTCGTAAAGGTGAAATTGATGACATGCAAGATGTTTTGCTAATGATAAAAGAGTTAGCAAAATTTGAAAATGCTGAACAAGAAGTAAATACTACTGTCAAGCAATTAAAACAAGATGGTTTTGGTTCAAAGAAGCTTTTTGAGGTAATAATAGCAGAATACAAAAATGA
>Ga0315332_10000202_pt1 | contig 23948 bp, 16 predicted proteins | sample M110034915metaG_FD_203455 | JGI IMG/M metagenome (GOLD analysis project Ga0315332, IMG submission 203455) | Ammonia-oxidizing marine archaeal communities from Monterey Bay, California, United States - M1 100m 34915 | ecosystem: Environmental > Aquatic > Marine > Intertidal zone | place: USA...
AGTTCCAACAGATACGATCATAGCGCGTTCGTAATCGCAGGAAGTCCAATAACATGTAAAGCATTTCACCATGGTCGCTTTGGGTTGTGGTACTGTTGTAATCTCGATATTCGTTATAGTTTTCAACGATGGCCTCTAAGATCAGTGACAGCAGGGCACTCGTTTCATCCATGGTAATCGTGGAAGTTAGATCGTCACATAGCTTGAGATTAATCTGTGGTTCGTCACAGATTGCTGCCAGCCAGTTCTCAACGCCTTGTAGTAGAATTCCCCTAATGTTCCCCATGGCTAGAAATTGCTGAGTGAAAAGATCACTGCCATAGGTCTCGATAAAAGCAACTGTCGCATTCCACATAGAGGTGTTGTTGATTCGTTCTAAGACCGATAATCGTAGGGTTTGGCTATGGGCGAGCCAGTTGCTGAGCATCGATTCGGTAATTTGTTCGAGTGATTGGACTAACAGAGTGGCCACTGCATCTTCCTTGGAGATCGTTTGCATTTGCGGTGTGGAATTTGAGTCCTCGGTAGAACCATCGTTTGTAATGTCTACCTCTTCCCTTGTTTTAACGCTACTGGTGTCCCATGAAGAACATGATGCAATCAAGCATTCAACGATGGCTTGATATCCGATATTAAACAGCTCATCAAATTCGGTGACGGCACCCAAGCCCACGGGATGTTGGCGTTCCATTGAGCGAGCAGTTTCAAGTAGATGACATGTTTCATGGATCAACCCCAAGCGCGGTAACCACAGCAGTAGGTCTGAGATAGTCCTTTGTCGGATGCGACTGTTGACGATATCGCGTGGTTGACCACCTTTGGATAGTGGGACATACAATAAGGGGAGTTGTGAAAATCCGTCGACGAGAAGGTCCCAGTGTTCTCGTAAACCATTTTGGTTCCCTTGGATCAATTCCGCAAAAATACGAGACGTGACTTCTTCGAATTCAACAATGGGCGAATCAGGAGTGTTCAGGCCGAGTTTTTGTCGCAGATAGATAATCACGGAGTCCAAAATGCGTTTGGTATCGGTAACTTCGATCGTTGTGGCGATAACACGTTCCGTTAGTGATTCCAGCGTGACTCGATGTCGATCGTATTGAGTCATTGATTCGAAGTCACCAACGGGAGCAGGAATGACGTGTTCCCCGATAGATTCAATGAGATCTTCGAGTTTCTGACGGTTCTCAGCGAGTCGCTTGGACCAGTTTGTGATTGTTTGTAAGCTATCTTCGATCAGTTGTGGCTCTGTTTTTTCGTGGTGGCGAATACTAATGGCTTGGCCCAAACCAGCGATTTTCCAGAGACTTGCAAGGCTATCGTGAAATGCCAAACGTTTATCAATCTGTTCGCCTAGATGAAGCAATTCACTATGGTCTGGGTCAGAGTTATCAAAGATCTCACCTTCCACCCCATCGTCCGTGGAGTCACGGTAGGAAACGTTTTCATATGCCGCACGGAAGATGTCCTGCGTTTGCTCTTGCTCGTCACTTTCTAACTCGCCGTCAAATTTATCTTGAGGCCTGTTTGTATTACCACTATTGAATTCCGGAATAGTCCAATAATCTTCGGAATTTGCCTCGAAGTAATCGAACAGTTTTCGGACGAGGTTCCATTTATTGGACACAGCTGTTAGGTGTTCGTTCGTATCTGCATGCACTTCCGAGGTGCCGATGACATCGAGTAGCCAACGTCGTGTGAGGATATAGAAGGAAGAATCATTTTGCTCTAGCGGAATTCGGTCGGCTTCACTGAGCCAGTTAATTAGCAGCGCCATCGAGGCAACATGATCGCCTTGTTCCAATAGTGAATGGATGACGAGTGAATAGGCTTTGGGAGAATCAAATATTTGGGCGTAAGGTGCCCAAAATTTTACGTTGCCAGCTTCGGCGCCACCCTTGTGCCACAAATTTAAAGCCTCGGCGACATGGGATGCTGCGTCGTACAAAGCATTGGGGTCGGCAGCCTGAATAGCTGTCACTTGATGGGCTGCATACTTGTGCCACCACTGTGCAGCTTCGCGGAAATGTTCATCGATGCGCTGGCAAAGCACTTGATCATCTTTTGCGGCGGCTTCACTCCATGTTTTAGCAAGTAGTGCAAAGAACTGTTCCACAATTAAGACAAGTTCATCAATGCGATGGTCGTGAACACTGTTTTCCAAGGCTGGAAACAGGCTGAATTGGCAATCAAATCCTAAGATATTCCAAGGGTCGACAAAAGCGCCACACTGGATGCCTCGTTGAATAAGGTAAAATATCGACCCCGCGATATCGGTGGCATTCGGCAGGTCTTTATTTTCGATTGCCTGCAGAGATTGGTCGAGTTGACAGGCAATTCGACAACGGAATCGAGCCGAAGGTACTGGCACGAGGCTAGCTTTCTCACGAGCGGCATCGTGGTGTCCCATGAAGGCAAATATTTGCCCCAAATGAATATGTTCGAGTTGATGAGCTCGGGTTTCCGTGAGTTGGGCATTAAGGTGTTGTCGAGCGGCGCCGAAGGGTTGATGGCGAATCAATGTTTCCGCTGCCAATCGGTCACGATGCACACGATCCGTTCGCTGTAATAGGTTCCGATAAAAGCGATCACGGTAGTCAGCAATTTGTGGCATGAGACTTGCCAATGTGACTGAGGAGTCATGACAACTAGGCCCCCAGCCATTGATTCCTGAAGACATCAATATCGTACCGGCGAGAACAGCCGCTGCTTCAAATAAAGCTTCATCAGTATCTAGGTCGGGTCGGTCGATTTGCCTTTGCATTAATGCATCGAGAGTGACCTTTTGAATGACAAACCGATCGTAGTATCCTTGTTGGTCGATATGATGTGGATCCCACATGCCAAAATGATGGTTCGGTCGTTTATTAGCGGGATGGTCGAAATCGTAGGAACGCGGATCGAAGGCGATTTCCTTGAGATTATTTGTGTCCAAGCAAGCTTCACGCAATAATTCTTCATCGGTATCCTGCAAGAGCTTGACTGTCTTGTCGATCACCCGCTGGTAGGGCCCCTCGCAAGCCCCACTGCCTTGAATGTAAAGCGGAACGGGCCTCAACCATTCGTGGGTGTAGGGTTGGATCTTCTGTGACTCTAAAGTGGCGACAGGCCGGTAGCCAATGAAGTCATTGAATTGGCGCAGTAACGTTTCAGTATTAAGGTGTTCGAAGTCGGGTCCCTGACTTAGTACCAGGTCAAATGCGCGACCAATAAAATATGAATTGAATAGTTGAATTTCGGATTGATGGAAAAGCAAATCTTGATGGAACATAAAATATGTTCGCAGTAATTGGTCAAATGTTGTTTCAATAACGATCCGCGATTGATCATTATTGGCAAAGGCGTTGTTTTGTTGCGCTAAATGGTCGATGGCTTCAAATAGGAAGTCGTATAAACGGGTCCAAGTTTCTTCTGGATAAACCGTGGTAAGTTTTTTCCAGAGGAGATTTAGATTGTTATAGAAACGAGGGTCTTGAGTGCCAGAGGAAAAGTTGAGGTATCCGAGCACTTGTTCGAGTGCCGTTAATTCATCTGAATTAAGTTCACTTACCTTCATGCTGGTTTTTTCACAGTTGCTAGTAGGATACGACGAAACTGTCCGGCGGAAAGCATTTATTAATGCTCACCATTACGGTAGACATTCAATTTAAGGGTACTTTCCGAGTTGGTCTATAGCCCTGTCTGTAGTAGAACGTCTGGGAAGTGTTTGCGTTGCTAATAAGCGAAGCAGGACAATAAATTGCTCAACAGTTACATTTCAAGGGTAGGACTATGACGTTTAGTTAGGTTTGGCAATTGTTTTTTTCCATTTAACGTAAAGATTGATGGCAATTATGGAGAAAGGATGCTGTTTTAGCTGAATATAGTGATAAGTACCCATAGCGAGAACTGGTGAAGATGAAGCTAGATTTTTTACCGTTCAATACTATGATAAATGTATGATGGGTGTACGGTGTAGATGATTACACGTACAGGATACAAAAACTCGTAACGATTAAGCCTCTAATCTAACGGAACAATGATATGCGTATAATCAGCACTCTGGCATTGAGTATGCTGTTACTATTCGGCACCCCTATTTATGGGCAACTTCGCACCAATGGTCTGATTACTCATAATGCGGCTCGTAGTTTAGGTATGGAACGGGCTTGGTATTTACAGGTCCCGATGAATCCGTATTCCAATAGTATTTTAGATGTCTATTTACATGTGAATGCTGCCGAAGCGGATTGGTCCTACGAAGTTACCCAAGGCGACGATTCTTACGTTTTTTCGGACAAAGACCTTGATACCTTTGGACGCCCGCTAGGACGAGAACAAGCAAAAGCAAACGCCAATGCATTTCGCCTTAAACTTGGCGGAGGTGCAGACTTGATTGAACACTCTGTGCCCAAAATCTATCTATCGATGTTATCCGACCGTGGTGACGTTACGCTTGTTAATGGTGAAACGGGACAGGTGTATTGGACGACCCATGTTGGGAATCCCCGCCATCCCGCTGTGGGCGTTTGTACAAATGATGAATTTACAGTTGTTGTCACGGGTGTCCGTATCTTTGTTTTACGAAATGCTGATGGCAGTATTGTCCAAGAACGCATAACTCAGAGTTTGCCGGGTGCTGGACCGGTGATGGTTAATAAACATATTTTTGTACCTTCCATTGAAGATCGCGTCGAATACTATAACCTAGATCGATTTAGCTGGACGCCTGATGTGTTAGCATCGTCTGGTCGCGTCGTGACTCAACCAGCGATTGGTGGTCAGAGTATTGCTTGGTCCACAGATAAGGGTGATGTGTTTGTTGCTGGGACAGGCCGACCTAAGCTGTGGTATCGTGTTGAGACAATTGGCAAAGTGATTGCTCCAGTAGCCTATCAGCAACCTGGAAAGTATGTCGCAAATTGCATTAATGGTTTTGTATATTGTATTAACGAACGCGATGGCCGTTCGATTTGGCGACAAAGTCTAGGTGAATCACTAGTGCGAGAACCGGTTATTGTGAAAGATCGAGTGTATGTTATTTCACGAAATAAAACTTGCTATTGTTTGAGCATGAAGACTGGTGATGTTCAGTGGAGCCATCCCGATCTTACGCAAATTGTTTCGGCAAGTGGTGAACGACTATACGCTTTAGATCGTCTCGGAAACCTGCTCGTTCTCAATCTCAAAAATGGTGGACACTACACAAGCTTAGCAGCGGGCAAAATCGATTTTGTAATGGTGAATGCATTAACAGATCGCGTTTACATGGGGACTCGCAGTGGGCTCATCCAATGTGTTCATGAAACCCACCGAGAATTTCCGATGTTACATGTTGACGAAGTTGTGGCGACTGATGATGCCGATGAGGGTGACAATAATGATGGCAATCCGATGAATCCAGCTAATCCAATGCCACAGGCTCCGGTTGCACCGCCTGCGGTAAACCCATTTGGCGGTGGCGCTAAACCACCCGCTGCGAATCCATTTGGTGGTGGTGGCGCTAAACCACCCGCTGCGAATCCCTTTGGTGGTGGTGGCGCTAAACCACCCGCTGCGAATCCATTTAAGTAACGATGTGAGTGAGCGACAATCAGATATCGTCGTCCGAGACTTGTGTTAGCTGAATAGCCATACATTGACGCTTGTTCCGTAGTTAAAATATTAATTACGGAACGTGTACCGTTTCTAATAAATCCTCGCATCGGCTACTCATAAATTACTTCCCCCACTTGACCATTGCCTGCGCACATTGCAAACTCGTTGGTTGTACAGCTGTTTTTAACAGCGAATGAGCAGTTGCTCTTTTCACCATTAGGTTTTTGTTTTTACCGTTACGGAATGGAATTGTTGGAATATGTCCTCACCTCCTGTTCGACGTGCGCTGATTAGCGTTAGTGATAAACTTGGTTTAGTTGATTTTGCCCGAGGGCTTGAAGTTGCTGGTGTTGAAATCTACAGCACTGGCGGAACTCGCCGTCATCTAGAGCAAAGTGGAATCGATGTCCTTGATGTTAGTGAGTACACTGGTTTTCCTGAGATGATGGATGGCCGCTTGAAAACCTTGCACCCACGAATTTTTGGTGGAATTCTCTGTCGCCATGATCGTGAAGATGACATGGATGCGTTATCAGAACACGAGATAGCTACTTTTGAGCTTGTTGTTGTAAATTTGTATCCTTTTGCAGCAACCGTTGCTCGGGCAGATGTAACCCGAGATGAAGCAATCGAGCAAATTGACATTGGTGGTCCAAGTTTGGTTCGAGCCGCAGCTAAGAATCATCATTTTACGACGGTCGTCACTAATACACAGCAGTACAGTCGTGTGCTTGAAGAAATTCAAGAGAATCAAGGCACCACATTGGAAACACGTTATCAACTTGCAGCCGCAGCCTTCGCAATGACCGCTCAATATGATCAAGCGATCGCCACTTATTTTGCGGAAGCAGAACAGGATTCTCAATTTACTCAAGATCATAATATTGGGTTGCGGCTCAAAGCGGAATTACGTTATGGTGAGAATCCACATCAAGAAGCCGCGTTATATTCAATCTCCGGTAGTCATGGTGCAAGCTTAGTACAGGCTCGCCAATTGAACGGCAAGGAGTTGTCCTATAACAACTTGCTTGATCTCGATGCGGCATTGCAAATTGCTCAATCCTTTACCGATCCGGCATGTAGCGTAATTAAACATAACAACCCTTGCGGTGCTGCTGTGGGTGAATCATTATACGTCGCAACGGAAAAAGCGATGGCTGGTGACCCGCTCAGTGCCTTTGGAAGTGTGTTGGGCTTCAATCGTCTCGTGGATGAACAAACAGCTGAACTGCTGGCCGAACCCGGATTATTTATTGAAGCAATTGTAGCCCCTGAGTTCTCAGCTGGTGCGATCGGAATATTGACGACGAAACCTAAGTGGCGCAATAACGTGCGGTTGATGCAAGTCGGTAACCTTGATCAAGGCACTACAGAATTGGTTTATCGTCAAATTACCGGCGGGATGTTAGTGCAAGAGTCAGATACGGTTGCTGATGACTATTCGACATGGGAAGTGGTGACGGAAACGCAACCCGATGATTCGTTGCGAGATGAATTGCGATTCGCCTGGCAAATAGTTCGTCATATCAAATCCAATGCAATTGCTATTTGTCGTGATCAATCCGTGGTTGGAGCCGGAGCGGGACAAATGAGCCGAGTGGATGCCGTGAATATTTCGATTGAAAAAGCGGGTAAACGAACGACCGGAGCAGTGCTATCTTCAGATGCATTTTTCCCATTCCCCGATGCGATTGAATCTGCTGCTGCGGCGGGCATTATCGCGATCATTCAACCCGGTGGTTCGCGCGGTGATGATGCGGTTATCGAGGCATGTAACACACATGGTATCGCGATGATCTTCACCGGTTGTCGACACTTTAAACATTAACCGCTTTCAGCGACGGGCATTTTTAAAGGGTTTGCAAACGTGGTTGAGCAACGGAAGAGTTCGACCCCTGAGTTTCTGAGGTGGACGTTAGCTGTTGCTTGTAATCTCAAAGACTTTTCACAGTGGAAGAATCCCGATCGAGTTGAACGACATTTACGCGCGGTTCGTGTCTGCGAAACGGCAATTCGTGAAGGACGTGTCTTAGATGGCATTTGTGTTGCTGCTGAACCAGGTGATGATACAGCTAATCCCCTAGGTTTTCGAATTGCCGATGTCGTAGAATCGTTTGGTAGCCTAGAGGTGATTGCTGAAACTTGTAAACAATGTGCTGCTAATGCGATTAAGCAATTGTACCCGACGGCGAATGTTGGTTGCTTTGGACTGATGCCTGTAACCAACGTCCATATCCACCCCGTGGGTGACATGACCGTATTGGGCGAAACGAATTTGCAACAGTTGCTTGATAAAGTGTTGATCGACAATCATGAACTGAGTTTGCGTATCGCTGAAAACTTTGTAACGACTCGACCAGCGTGGTATGGCTTATGGATTCCCGATTCGCCATCGCTACAACAACGGCAGATCCAATTGAAAGTGATGGAGGAGCTGTTGATGTTTGTGACTGACACAGAAGTTAATTTGGCGTGGAAGTTATTTACCGCAGCATTAAAGATTAGCGTAGAACACGATATTCAGATCAAGATTGAATTATGCCCAGTTGGTGTGCGCGACGATGTAAATTGGACAGTCGAGGAACATTGCGGTCGCTGTCATGCACCTTGGAAACCAGACTTGCGGAAAAGTATGCCAAGCTGTCAAATTTGTAAGTATCAGGGACATCCCAACAAACGCCATCAAGGGTTTGTTCAAGGCAAACGGCCCTATTGGAAATTAAGTCAGTTTTTGGGCGAACAACAGGCAGCTTTGTTTTTAGAACAATACCGCCAACGCGAAGGCAGATAACGTGTCAAAATCCGAAAGTATATTGGACAAAATTGTCGCAACAAAACACGATGAAATTGTGCGCGCAAAAGCGATTCTGTCTGCCGAGCAATTACTTGCTCGAGTTGTTGATGCACCGCCGGTACGGGATTTTTTTGCTGCTTTGGCAGCTCCAGGTGTTATTAAGCTGATTGCAGAAGTGAAGAAAGCATCACCTTCCGCCGGGGTGATTCGGAATAATTTTGATCCGGTGGAAATCGCACTCGCCTATGAAAACCATGGAGCAACATGCCTTAGTTGCTTGACCGACGAGGAGTATTTCCAAGGGAAGCTCGATTATTTGTCACAGATTCGTGAGGCAGTTTCCCTTCCTGTTCTACGTAAAGATTTCATTGTTGACACTTACCAAGTCCTCCAATCACGAGTGGCTGGTGCTGATGCAGTTTTGCTTATTGCTGAATGTCTCACGGACGCTGAATTGAAACAGCTTTATGATTATATTATCGAGTTGAAAATGACTCCTTTGGTTGAGTTTTATGCGGCTGAAAATTGTCAACGAGTGCTAGATGTAGGGGCGACCTTGGTGGGTGTAAATAATCGCAATCTACATACCTTTGAAACGGATTTACAGCATACAATGGCGATGCAGTCAGAATTGCCGGCTGAATGTTTGTTAGTTGCCGAAAGCGGTATTGGCACTCCGGAAGATGTTGCTATGCTTTCAGAGCAAGGTGTTGATGCAATGCTTGTGGGTGAAAGTCTAATACGGCAAGCTAATATTGGCGGTGCTGTCGAAAATTTATTATCGCTGATAAATACTAAATAATGGCTTTTTTTAGCAATCAGTCATCAATGATCTACGCATGAGGCACGAGTGTAGAAATTGGGTCAATGAACATCTCTTGAAATGCATCAAGATATCCCCCCCATTGGTAGGTATCACGAATAATCGGTATAGAGGCGAGTTTCTGATTTCCGTATACTTTTGCGACGAAGAAAATCAGGGGGAAGTATGTTGCAATAAAGGCAAATTAAGATGATTTCCCGCTGCGCAAAGGGTCAGTCGCACACTCGCCTCCCCTTTCAACTCTTACTGCTTATTATTGCCCCCCTATTTTTTGCGGGTTGTGGAACGACTAAGACCAAAACAGGAACAGATCAACTGTTGATGTCTAACGCGGTTGATTTAACAGTAGGCGATTTGGACTTCAAATCCGTTGCGGGTGAAAAAGTATTCTTGGACACGCAGTTTATTAATGTCAAAGGATATGGATTTGTCAATTCTCAATATATAGTTAGCTCCCTACGCCAGCAGTTAATCGCGCATGGTTGCGAATTACTCGATGCAAAGGGTGAGGCGGATTACGTCATTGAGGCTCGTGTCGGGGCTCTTGGTACTGATAGTCAAACAATTACCTATGGAATCCCAGGAAACAATACAATTGGTAACATGGCGTCGTTAATCCCCAATGCTCCCGCTATTCCGGTCATTCCCGAGATTTCGATTGCTAAGCGAGATGACACTGCGGGAATTGCAAAGATCTCCGTCTTTATTTATGAAACGAAAACCAAGATGCCTATTTGGCAATCGGGTGTGGAATACGCTCGTAGCTCATCTAACGACATGTGGATATTCGGTGCCGGGCCACTGCAATGGGGAACGGTTCACGGCCAAACTAAATTTGCCGGTACCCCACTTAATTTTGAGAACTTTAATGTTGCCAAATGGCTTCGCCCGAAAGAACAGCCAATCGATGCGGAACACGCGATTTACTTCAATAAGTTTAAATTCGGCAACACATCTTCTTCATTAGTGCTTCCAGCGGCCTATATTCCTGATGATGGGCCAGTAGATGAGCCGGAAGAGGAAGTTAAAGACCCCGATGAACCCGCCGCTTTTAATCCGAATCCCGCGGCTCGTCAGATCCCACAATAATTGCTTGCTTCTCATAAATAAAATTGGCTCTAGATGGCGACTTCCGCATTCACTACGGATCAATATGAACTACTTGACTTTGGGGCAGGTCGCAAGTTAGAGCGATTTGGTGAGTGGATTTTAGATCGCGAGGCTCCAGCGGCTGATGCTCACCAACGATCGGATCCGACATTATGGAAAACTGCTGACCTCGTATTCAAACGGTCCACTGGTAGTGCTGGACAGTGGTCAGCTAAAAAGAATCTTTCCGATCTTCCAAGTGAAAAAGTAAAAAAACTCAAATTGATCACTAAAACGGGCGCTGATTTTCCACCATGGGAGATATGTTTTGGTGCGCATTTTAAGTTGCGATTGCAGCTAAGCCCAGTTGGGCATATTGGAGTGTTTCCCGAGCAGGCCCAAAATTGGGCGTGGATTATGCGGCAAGTGCGACGAAGCATTAAAGTACATGGAGAGCCGATACGCGTACTTAATTTGTTTGGATATACCGGTGGCAGCACCTTGGCCGCCGCAGTAGCCGGTGCTGAAGTAACGCATATCGATAGTGCGGGCAATATTGTAGAACGTGCGCGAGAGAATGCTAAGATCAGTGGATTGATAGATGCTCCAATTCGTTGGATCCAAGAGGATGCACAACTTTTTTGTCAACGCGAGGTAAAACGAGGTAACACTTATCACGCGGTCATTCTCGATCCACCGAGTTATGGCCATGGTCCGAAGAATCAAGTCTGGAAAATCAATCAACATTTAGGGGAGTTGTTAGCCAACTGTCGCCAACTTACGGAACAACAACGGAATTTTATGCTGCTTACTTCTCACACAGTCGGGTTAGGTATTGCCGATCTGGAGGCAATGTTCGCTGATCGAATTTTTGGGCATTGCAGTGCTGGTGGATCCACAGGAGAAATGCAGCTCATAGGCAAATCCTCTTTACGATTAGGGGCTGGAACATACATCCGTTTCCCATAACGCTTTCTAGATGGTTGGTTATTCTATTAACAGATGTTCATGCCTAGGTATTGGCGTAGCGTTGTCGCTGAGATTCATAGGCTAAGATAGCCGCCGTTGTCGAGACGTTTAAGCTATCACCAATACCACACATTGGTACTGCGATTGCTTGGCTGTTAGTAGAGTTCCATAGGTCAGTCAATCCTGTCGCTTCGGTACCAAGAACGATCGCAGTGCGTCCTGTTAGATTGGCTTCAGAGTAACACCGACTGCCGTCTACTTGTGTAGCAAACGTATTAAAGTGATGGTTCTGTAACCATTTTTGAATATGGAGAGAGGTATCATGGACGATCGGCATGTGGAAAATTGCACCAGCGCTGGCCCGAATCGCATTTGGATTGTACGCGTCACAATCCGAATCGGCGAGAAGGATTGCAGCAACACCTGCTGCGTCCGCAGTCCTAGCAATGGCCCCCAGATTTCCTGGCTTTTCAATCCCCTCTAGCACAAACACAACTTCAGAATGAGTTACTTCTAGCGATGCTAATTCAACGCGATTAGATATTTCGACAATGGCGATCAAAGCTAGCGTTCGTTGGCCATAGGCGATCTTGTCCATGACACTGGATGTTACTTCGATTGCTGCAGCTCCTCGCTCTGTTAGCGTAGCGATTAGCGAGTGGTCAGAGGAACTGCAACGAGTGTCACAGAAGTAGGTTTCCAGAAAGGTACAATTCGCCTGCTGCGCTCGTTCGATTTCACGTATTCCATCAATTGTGAATCTGTGTTGTTGTTGCCTGCCTTGGCGTGTCCGGAGACGAACAAGTTCTTTAACTCGCTCGTTTTGCAGACTTGAGATGATTGCATCCATTGCTTACTGAAGCCTCATTGATTAACTCGATGCGGTTAAATCCGTGAAGGTTAACAACGCCTCATTGCCTTGACGGTTGCAGAAATCGCCAAAGGCTTCGTTTTCTTGTCGATCGGACTTGAAAAATTCAAATAGCTTGACGATCAGAGGAACGACCTTTTCGCTAGACACCATGTCCCGATGGATAAATGCTAAGCGGTTCCCAAGACGCGTACCGCCGACGTACAGGGTATATTTGTTTTGAGCACGACCTACTAGGCCAATGTCGGGATTATAGGGACGGGCACAGCCATTAGGGCAACCAGTCATTCTCAGTGTAAACTTTTCCTCAGCAAGACCCATTTTCTCTAGTGCGATCTCTAGTTCGTCAATCATACCGGGCAATGCTCGCTCACTTTCAGTGATGGATAAGCCACACGTCGGCCAAGCCACACAGGCCATCGACCAACGGCGCGCGTTAGAGCAATCTTCGCTTAAGGGGACACCGTGGCTGACCAGAATTTGTTCGAGTGTTTCCTTATCTGCTTCAGCAATATTTGTGAACAATAAACTTTGGTGGGCAGTAAGGTGAATACCTGGTTTTAGTTGTTGGCAGATTGTACGCAGCGCCGTTTTCAATTGGCAATCTTGCGTATCTTGGATTCGCCCGTTTTCAATATTTAATCCATAAAACCATTGGTTGTCACCTTGAGCATGCCACCCCATATGGTCGTCATGTTCAATAACATCGGTTTCTCGAGCGGGTTGCAGAGGTGTGCCAAGATATTGTTCAACCGTTGATTTAAATTTTTCCATCCCCCAGTCATGAATGAGATATTTTAGACGTGCGATTTTACGGTCGCTGCGGTTGCCGTGGTCGCGTTGGACTTTGACCACTGCTTGGACGATATCGAGGACGTTTTCTATAGTGGCGAAGCACAGTTTTTTACCGAGTGCTGGAAACGTTTTAGCGGCACTCGGCGTCTGCCCCTGCCCACCGCCGACGAGTACGTTATATCCTACGACCTGATCATTTTCTATTTCGGCGATTAATCCTAAATCATGGGTATAGACGTCGATGCAATTATCATCAGGTAACACGACACCAATTTTAAATTTACGAGGTAGATATTGTTTCCCATAAAGCGGTTCGATGGTATCTCCGTTGCCCGTGCGTGGCGTATTGATTGTTTCCCCACCCACAAGTTGTTTTTCATCGGATTGGGGGTCGGTAAGCCATAGTTCATGATATGAGTTGGTTTGTGGCTTCAAGAGTGCGGCGATAGCTTGTGATAACCGCTGAATTTCTTGGTGCTTATCGGTATTGTACGGAGCAGGGCAGCACATCGTATTTCGAGCGACATCGCCACAAGCCGCTAATGTAGTCAGTTGCGTGTCATTAATTGTTTGCAGTGTTTTACGAAGATCTTTTTTAACCACACCGTGCAGTTGCAGTGCTTGTCGAGAGGTGACTCGCAACGTGGAATTGCCGACTTCGTCACAAAGGTCTAACTCTGCAAGTAGTTGGGCACTTGTTAGCACCCCTCCGGGGATACGAGTCCGTACCATATAAATAAATCGCTTCTTGGAACCATCTTCTCGAATTTGACCTCGCACATCGCGATCATCTTGTTCATAAGTGCCGTGGTGTTTTAGTAGTTGGATGCTACCTTTACCAAAAAACGCGTTTTCGTCGACGAGTTCTTCAGCAATGTCACCACGCAAGTAATCACTGTCTTTTTTGAAGACTTCAACATTACTGGGCTTAGGTCCCTGTTCGCACATATTTATTTCGATCTTTGTTCTATATGAATATCAATGGAATATACTATTCTAGCGTCGCGTTGGATATTTGGATACGAGCGGCAGTCAGTGTGTTATGCATCAACATGGTGACAGTTAACGGGCCTACTCCACCAGGCACCGGTGTGATGTGTTGAGCAACTGTGGCGACATCGTCGAAGTCAACATCACCGACCAGTCCTTCTTCGGTGCGATTGATACCGACGTCCACAACAGCGGCTCCAGGTTTGACCATATCCGCCGTGATGAATTTTGCCTTGCCGATGGCCGCAATGAGTACATCTGCGGTTTGTGTAATTGCCGCCAAGTCAGTTGTCCGGCTATGACAGATTGTGACTGTAGCATTTGCAGCTTGCGATCCGCGTGTTGAATCGCGATTCACGAGTAACATCGCCATGGGTTTTCCCACAATTTCGCTGCGCCCAACAATCACAACGTGTTTTCCAGAAAGTTGGATGCCACAACGGTCCAGTATCTGTTGGACTCCGTGTGGTGTACAAGGTAGGAATCTAGGACGTCCTTGAGAGATCAGTCCAACGTTTTCTGGGTGAAACGCATCGACATCTTTTTTGGGGTTGATGCTGTCGAGGATTTGCGTACTGCCGAGTCCGGCGGGCAGCGGCAGTTGAACGAGAATTCCGTGTACTTGGGGGGCGTTATTAAGTTGAGTAATTAGGTCTAGCAATGTTTGTTGTGATGTATCAGCCGGTAGTTTATGCAGTTGGCTATGGAGCCCTACTCGTTCACAAGCGCGTTGTTTGTTACGCACATAAACTTCGCTCGCCGCATCTGCACCGACAAGAACGGCCGCTAGACAGGGAGTTATTCCGGTCTGTTGGGTAAACTGAGATACTTCATCGGCAAGTTCGGCTTGAATTTCTTGCGAGATTGCTTTGCCATCCATGATCTTAGCGGTATCTACTGTCACGGGCTTGCTCCTTTATGGGCAGTGAATCGATGGTTGCTATAAATGGTTGAATCCAAGAAAATACAAATAACGATACTTTGATTTTACGTCGAAAGACTATCTTAAGCGAGTGGTTGCGGTGTGCTGTTTCTAGGCGGTAAAATGTAGGAAATAAAACGCTAGTGAAAACTAACGATAATTGTGGTCAAAAGGGGGTATTGCTTAATGCAGGGTGAATCCGTATCGGAAAACGATGGAATCGAATTATATACAGATGAATTAGATCCTACTTTTGTGAATTCTCGCCGCGAAGCGTGTATTATTTTTGGTGCGTGGTTAGCCGCACTTTGTTGGTGCATACCATATTGTTATTTAAATGGTTACAACGTTACTGACCCAGAAAATATTTCGATTACTTTTGGAATGCCTTCTTGGGTCGTCTGGGGAATTGCGATTCCATGGATTGTGGCAGATGTGTTTACCGTTTGGTTTTGCTTTTTCTACATGAAAAACGATGACTTAGGAGTTTCGCCAGAGGAATTGGCGGCCAGTAAAGTGGAAGGTAATAAATAATAATGCAGAGCCCTGAACTAATATTGTTTGCTGCAGGCTCTAACGCCGCGCTAATCACGTTTTTGCTTTACACACTCGCCGTATTTGGGATTGCTGTATTTTCTAATCAGATGCTCAAAGGCAAGAGTTTTCTCAGTGAGTATTTTTTAGGGAGTCGTGGATTAGGTGTGTGGGCTTTTGCATTGACCTTTGCGGCAACGAGTGCCTCCGGTGGTAGTTTTACGGGTTTCCCATCCAAGATATATGCGCATGGTTGGGTTTTGGCGTTGTGGATTGGCGCCTATGTCGTCGTGCCAATTTGCACGATGGGCTTACTTGGTAAACGAATCAATCAAGTCGCGAGAATTTCAGGTTCGATCACCGTGCCTGATGTCCTCCGCGATCGATTTGATAGTGCTCGCTTCGGTTTAATGGCGGTTGTTCTGATCGTTTTTTTTATGGTATTCAATTTGGTCGCGCAATTCAAAGCGGGTGCTATGATCCTTAAAACATTACTCAGTGATGTTGACATATTTCATCGATCGGCGGAATTTTTTTATACGGTTATGGAACCTTGGAGTTTCTTAGGAACCGATTCGGAGTACTTAATCTGCTTGCTAGCGTTTGGTATCGCGGTGATTATCTATACGACGTACGGTGGCTTTCATGCGGTCGTCTGGACTGACGTGATGCAAGGGATCGTGATGGTGGTTGGCGTTTTGATCATGTTGCCATTAGCCATCATGATGGTAAATGATTTGGCCGCTAAGGACGATTCTAACGATGTCTCTGGGATGGCCTACGTTACGCAGGAAATGTCCAGACTTGTTCCACCGGTACCGACAGAGGCCCAATTGCAGATTAGCAGTCCCTCTAACACTGGTCGATTGATTTCGGCTGGTACGTGGATTGCCACTGTAGGTGATAATGGCACTCCTCGATTGTTTCGCACCGGAAATGATGTCGAAATTGGGTCAGGTCAACGGATAACGACAGCAGAAGTGCCGGTCGAGATGATTGAGTTAGTGAACGCGTCAGATATTAAGCAGATATTGGGAAATCCGGATATCTATACGATAGTTGATGATTTGCAGTTAGTTGGAGCAACGCAAAATCCCTATAAATATGGTGGTTCGCCGGAGCACCAAGGAACTTATGTAACAGGTCCTGGTCCATCACCGGATAGCGACATTGGTTTCTTACCGCTGAGCCTAGCATTTTCATTTTTCTTCATGTGGGCAATATCAGGTGCTGGGCAGCCCAGTAGTCATGTACGCCTGATGGCGTTCAAAAATACCGACACGCTCAAAAAGGCGATTTTTACGGTTGCGATTTATTACACACTGATCTATTTCCCATTGGTCATGATATTTTGTTGCGGTCGCTTGTTGATGCCTGGGATGGAGATGGAGTCCGACCGTGTTATGCCGGCAATGGCAGTTTTTTTGACTGAAGGAATTGGCATGGGTTGGCTAGCTGGCTTGTTAGTGGCAGCGCCTTTTGCAGCAGTCATGTCGACGGTAGACAGCTTTTTGCTAATGATATCGTCAGCCATTGTGCGAGATATCTATCAGCGCAACATCAATCCGAATGCATCGGAAGCGAAGATTAAAAAAATGACATACGCAGTGACCGTTATTGTCGGTACAGCAGCGATGTTGGGGGCAGTTAATCCCCCCCAGTTTTTGCAGGACATTATTGTGTACACCGGAAGTGGTCTGGCGGCCTGTTTCTTGGCGCCGACGGTATTCATGCTGTATTGGCCACGGTCCAATAAGCACGGTTGTATGATTGGAATGCTGTGCGGCTTTGCGGCTCACTTCAGCATGTATTTCTTAGGAGTGTTTACAAACGGAAGTTTCTTTAAGCCTCACCGATTTATCGACATGGATCCAATTATTGTCGGTTTGTTTGTATCATTTTTAGCGACGTACGTCGGATGTTTGATTTCGCCACCGCCTCCGCAGCAGCTGGTGAAGAAGTATTTTTATAAGCGAAAGGAATTACAGAAAACCTAATGTTATTATTTGACGGACATTTAGATATTTCCATGAACGCGGTTGAGTTTAATCGTGACCTGACTAAATCATTAAAGGAAATACGTGATCGAGAAGCTGGAAAACTGGATTACAAAGATCGTGGCAAGGGAATTTTGACACTTGATGAAATGCGCAAAGGTCAGATTGGGGTTTGTATTGCAACTCAAATTGGGCGATATGTGGCTCCTGAAACGAATATGCCAGGCTGGAATAGCCCAGATATTGCTTGGGCGATAACCCAAGCACAACTCGCCTGGTATCGCGTTATGGAAGACCACGGCCAGATGACACAAATCACGAATCGCGATGAACTTAACGCTCATGTTGAGTTATGGAAAACAGCGGACGATACGTCAGTTCTTCCAATTGGATATATTTTAAGTCTCGAAGGCGCTGATTCAATTATCAACTTAGGCTATCTAGAAAAAGCGTATGCATATGGTTTGCGGGCACTGGGTCCTGCTCATTATGGCCCGGGCCGTTATGCCCCAGGTACCGGGAGTGAAGGTGGTCTAGAAATAGGTTGTAAAGATCTGTTGGTAGAGATGCAACGCTTAGGCATTGTTCTAGATGTTACCCATCTAACCGATGAAGGTTTTTGGGAAGCGCTTGACATATACAGTGGGCCTATTTGGGCGAGTCACCAGAATTGTCGCGCGCTGGTTCCACATCAACGGCAATTTAGTGATGACCAACTTAAGGCAATCATCCAACGCGATGCTATGATTGGCATGGCTTTTGATGCATGGATGATGGCACCAGACTGGCAGCGTGGCGTGACACAACCTTACACCGCCGGAGTAAATGTAGAACGGATCATTGAACACGTCGACCACATTTGTCAACTTGCGGGTAATACCAAAAATGTAGGCATTGGTTCAGATCTTGATGGTGGTTACGGGCGAGAGCAATGCCCCTACGATATGGAAACGATTGCGGATTTGCGGAAATTGATTGATCTTCTTGCTAAACGCGGATATAGCGAAAGTGATGTTGAAGGTATGATGCATGGTAATTGGATTAGACGGCTTAATGATATCTGGAGCGAGTAAAAAAATATCTTCTAGGGAGATGAAAAGAGATTAAATGAAGTTAGCTAAATGTATGACTGCCGATTCGGAGCAACTGGTTGTTATTGTCGACGTTGATACCGTGCGCCCATTGTGCTTTGTGGATTCTACGCTCAATAGCTTGGCTGACGTACTCGAGTCCGACAATCCCACCGAAACGGCGAATGCTCTAGTCGGTGAAAGATCGCTAGCATTCAACGAAATTGAATTTTTAGCTCCCATTGACCAACAAGAGGTGTGGGCAGCAGGTGTTACCTATAAGCGCAGCCAGACGGCGCGGATGGAAGAGTCGGAATCGAGTGCCTCGTGTTACGATTTGGTTTACGATGCAGATCGCCCAGAATTATTCATGAAGGCGACACCGAACCGAGTGTCGGGACCTAATCAGCCGCTGCGTATTCGATATGATGCTTCATGGAATGTTCCCGAGCCTGAAATTACATGTGTTGTGTCTAGTCGAGGTCAGCTTGTCGGTTTTACGATTGGCAATGACATGAGTAGCCGAGATATTGAAGGTGAAAACCCTTTGTATTTGCCTCAAGCGAAAGTCTATCGGCAATGTGCTGGGCTAGGTCCAGTCATTACACTTGTAGAAGATATGCCCAGTCGAGAAGATACCGGTATTTATTTGATGATCGAGCGAGCGGGATCTACAGTGTTCGAAGGTTCTACCGGTGTTGACCAAATGCATCGCAGCTTTGAAGATCTCATTGGATATTTATTCCGCGAACAAATATTCCCCGAGGGCGTATTCTTAATGACCGGTACAGGTGTCGTGCCGACGAATGATTTTACTTTACAAGCAGGCGATATTGTGCAAATCAAAATCGATGGCATTGGAACCTTAACCAATCCGATTGTCCAAGGCACTGATTTATAGTTAACTAGCATAGACACCGTTATCGGTGTACCCGCAATATAAGCGACTTACGATATCTAGCAGAATGTGTTTCAACAGGAGATGATTTTAATGCAGCAGATACTAATTGCCGGACAATGGCGCGATGCAAACAGCAGCGGATCTTTTCAAGCGTCGAATCCAGCTACCCGTGAGCCGCTCACGAATGAATATCCTGTCAGTATATGGGAAGATTGTGATGCAGCCTTGACTGCAGCTATCGAGGCGGCTATTGAACTGCGAAGTATTTCAGGGGCGCAGATAGCGGAGTTCTTAGAAACCTATGCAACTGAGATTGAAAATAATGCTGATGCTATTGTAGATATGGCCCACGCGGAAACAGCATATCCGAAACCAACTCGGTTAGCCGGCGGTGAGTTACCTCGTACGACAGATCAACTGCGTCAAGCCGCTAACGCTGCGCGAACCGGTAACTGGTCTGTGCCAACGATTGATACCCATACTGGTATCCGATCCCAATATGGTGCTATTGGGCCTGTTGCGGTTTTTGGGCCGAATAATTTCCCTTTAGCATTTGGTAGTATTTCTGGCGGTGACTTTGCGTCCGCCATTGCTGCGGGTAATCCCGTTATCGCAAAAGCGAATTCATCTCATCCGGGTACAACAGAGTTGTTTGCTCGGTGTGCCCATCAAGCCGCCCAAAGTACAGGAATGCCGGCGGGAATGGTACAGTTGATTTATCGTACGAGTCATGCCGATGGTGAGCGTTTGGTGGCTGATCCTCGCATCGGCGCCACCGGTTATACCGGCAGTCGGCATGCTGGATTGCAATTAAAAGCCGCAGCGGATGCGGCTGGTAAGCCGATTTATTTAGAGCTTTCGAGCGTAAATCCAGTTGTAATTTTGCCGCAAGCGATGGAGCAGCAACACGAGGAAATCGCGACGGAGTTTACAGGTAGTTGTTTGATGGGGACCGGTCAATTTTGCACGAATCCTGGTTTAGTGGTTGTGCTGAAAAGCGATGCTACAGATTCATTTATCAGCGCTCTAAGTGAACAATTTTCCGAAGCTCCTATTGGAACATTGTTGTCCGCGGGTGTGGAAAGTAGTTTGGAATCTAACCTTAAAATTCTTGTGGACGCCGGCGCAGAGATTGTTGTAGGTAATACTTCCGCCGATAGTGATCGATATTGCTATGCAAATACATTGCTCAGAGTAACCGCGCAGCAATTTATTGCCGATCCGGAAACGATGCAAACGGAGGCTTTTGGAAATAGCTCATTATTAGTTGTCACGGAGTCTTTGGATGAAGTTAATGCTGTCATCGCCTGCTTTGAAGGTAATTTAACGGGCTGTATTTACTCGGCGACAGACGGTAGTGATGATGCGGCTTATGACCAAATTGCTGCGAATCTCCAATCCAAAGTAGGTCGCATGTTAAACGATAAGATGCCCACCGGCGTAGCCGTTAGTGCAGCGATGAATCATGGCGGCCCATTCCCAGCGACGGGGCATCCAGGGTTTACGGCAGTCGGAATTCCTGGATCTCTTTTGCGATTTGCGATGTTACAATGTTACGATAATGTTCGTCATGAGCGGTTACCTGCATCGTTGCGTGATGAGAATTCTCATGGTGAATTATGGCGGTGTGTTGATGGTAATTGGACGCAGGAAAATATAAGCTAACTCCCTTAGGGGCTAACAAGAACATTTTATCTAAACTCAGGAGAGAATTCATGAAGTGTAGTGCAACCATTGCATGTGTCCTATTGGCCATGACGTTTATAGTGCCGGTGTATGCCGATGATGCAGGTCAGAGTTTATTAGATCAAGCAACTGAAGCCAAAATTGGTGCGATGAATTTTCAGCAATTGGAGAAGGTCATCTCCCTAGCTGAACAAGCAATTGAAAAAGGATTAGGACAAGGGAATACTGAATTCGCCCAACAACTGATCACATCTACGTTGATGCAACGTGCCAAGGCGGTTTCCCAACGAATTCTTTCTGGTCAACCTCCTCAACAATGGCCGCAGATGCGCGAGTTAGCGATGCAAGATCTGACAAAACTCTTGACCTATGACGAGACAAACGGTGAAGCCCACCTTTTGACCGCTAAATTGCAGACCTTACCCCAAGGTAATCGCGATCAAGGTTTAAAAGCAGCGACGGCGGCTATAAAGTCTTTTGCCGAAGACCAAGAGAAACAGGTTGAAGCTTTAATAGCCAGATCTGGATTACAAGAAAAACCAGAGCAGCAAATTTCTGATTTGGATAAAGCGATTGAATTGGCACCGATGAACCCGATGATTTATCGTCAACGAGCAGGTGTTTATCAACGAATTGGAAAACTTGATGAAGCGACAAAAGACTTGCGGAAAGTGATTGAACTTGATGATGACAATATCGATGCCCTAGGTTCGTTGGCGGAGTCACTTGCAAGGTTGAATCGTTTTGAGGAAGCTATCAAATTGGCGAATGAAGCGATTAAGACGGAGCCAGATTCAAGCGCGGGATATGAACTGCGAGCGCGGATTTATGTCATGCAAGAAGATGGTGCAAAAGCATTAGCTGATTTGTCAAAGGCGATTGAGCTTAACCCAAAGGGTATCGTAGCGTTATTATTACGAGCAACAATTTACCTTACCGACGATAAATTAGAGCTAGCCAATGCGGATCTAGATCGTGTTCAAGCAATCAATCCGAACGTTCCTCAGCTTTACCTGTTGCGCGCAGGAGTGTTTGAGCAACGAGAAGATTATTTACAGGCGGCTAAAATACTCGAAGTTATTCTGCGGTTTGCGCCTAATGACGAACAAATGCGATTGCGTGTTGCCATGGATTATTCGATGGCAGAGGAATTTGAAAATGCGATCAAACATGTTAACGTAGTTATTCAGGGGAATAATAAAAGCTGGCTCGCCTATTATTCTCGAGCTGATATTTATTTATCGATGGGTGAACATGGCAAAGCGGTCGAAGATTATGAACGATCCTACGAGCTTAACAAAGAGTATCCTAACTTATTGAATAACTTCGCTTGGACACTGGCGACATCGACAGAGGCGTCGGTGCGTGATGGCAAACGCGCCGTTAAGCTAGCACTGGAAGCTTGTGAAGTATCAGATTATGAAAAACCTCATATTCTGAGCACACTGGCAGCGGCTTACGCTGAAAATCGTGACTGGAGCAATGCTCGAAAGTGGTCTCAAAAAGCGGTTGAGTTGGCGACCGAGGATATGAAAGAAACCTTGGAGAAAGAGTTAGAGTCTTACAAAAAAAAGAAGCCTTGGCGAGAGAATAAGGCAGAAGAACGGAAGGAAAATCCAAAGCCTAAGTTGCAGACGATTTAAGGAGATGGCATATGGAAATCCAATCGGCGGAGCAGTTGTGTCAAGGTCGCTGCAGGCCATGTGAGGGACAGGCCGCACTATATTCAGCGGACCAAGCGATTGCTCAATTGGTACACGTGAAAGATTGGCATTTGGTCAATGGTGGGCAACGAATTCGCCGCGACTATACCGCAAAAAACTTTCTTGCAGGATTAGCATTTTTCGATAAGGTTGCTAAATTGGCTGAAATCGAAAACCATCATCCGGACTTGCATCTTGAAGGTTATCGCAACGTGTCTCTTGAACTTTGGACCCATACCATCGGTGGGCTTAGTGTTAACGATTTTATTCTCGCGGCTAAAATCAACGAATTAGAGAAACCCAATGATATTGTGTTGAGCGAGAGTGACTGACAATGAATCAATATTAAGTGTTGGTATCACTCAATAAGCCTTTTGACAGCAGATTTGGCGTTACGGATACAGAGCGGTATTCCCACACCGCGATAGGCATTGCCAGCGATTTCAAGGTTAGGTGTTTTGCTAAGTTCTAGTTCAATCTTATCAACGAGTTCGACATGCCCCACGTGGTATTGTGGCATTTTGTTTTCCCAGCGTGCGACTTGAGTGAAGATTGGCTTGCCATTGGCGCCTAACAATTCGCGAAGCTGTTGTTTGGCAGAATTGATCAGTTTTTCATTGTCCCATTGCAGTATTTCCGGCTGCAATGAGCCACCAGCAAATATGCGGAATAGGACCGAATCTTGGGGAGCCCGGCCTGTAAATTTTTGGCTCCCGATACTAATTGCGATTAAAGGGCGATTCTCTGCTTGGGGTACGACGACACCAAAGGCATCAAGTGCATGATCAATGTCGCAAATGCGATAGCCCATCGTTACAATGGCGGCACCAGCAAGCGGGATATCAGCGATCAGTTTACTTAGTTTAGGAGAAGCATTTTTTAAAAGCCTACCCGTGATTTGAGAGCTAGTCGTCAATAATAAACGATTAAATTGGCGGGTAGTCGTTCCCTGTGTATCTTGTTCGATGGTTAATTGCCATACATCGTTCTGGAATTCCACCTGTGTGACGCGTTGTTTAAGTTCGAGTGTATTATTTTGAAGTTGGTTAGTTAGAGCCGTAATGATCGATTGCATGCCGTCCTGAGGAGCGACGAAAGCCCCATATCGTGCTCCAGTTGATGATTCTTGTGACGACTGATTACGTCGTTGTTTGATACCTTCTCGAATGAGTCCTTTTCCAGTTCTTTCCATAGCAAGGAAATCTGCAAGCGTTGCCTGCATACTGA
>Ga0315332_10000203_pt1 | contig 23919 bp, 15 predicted proteins | sample M110034915metaG_FD_203455 | JGI IMG/M metagenome (GOLD analysis project Ga0315332, IMG submission 203455) | Ammonia-oxidizing marine archaeal communities from Monterey Bay, California, United States - M1 100m 34915 | ecosystem: Environmental > Aquatic > Marine > Intertidal zone | place: USA...
TCATGGCAACGGGGAGCTCCACGGAGAGGTCGCCGCGGAGGTGAATATCCGATGTCGCGACTGCCATGGCACGGCGGACGCGTACGCCACGCTCCAGACCTCTGGCCCCGCGGCACCGCCCGAGGGACGCGATCTCGCTCGGCTACGCAACACGGATAACCGGCGTCGCTTCGAATGGCGCGGCGGCCAGCTCTACCAGCGCCTGACTCTCCCGCCCCATCAGGAGTTCGCGGTCAGCCAGGTGAAGGACTCGGTCACGCCGGGCCACTCCGAGTACAACGAGAAGGCCGCGCGAGCGAAGATGATGTCGAAGGGGTCGGATCAAGCCTGGGGGCGAGACGTCGAGAAGGCGGATCGCGCGCATGGTGACGACGAAATCGCCTGTTTCTCCTGTCATAGCTCCTGGGTGACGTCCTGTGGCGGGTGTCATCTCTCGATCCAGGCCAACTGGAAGAGCGAGGTGCATAAATACGATGGCAAGGTCTCCCGCAACCTCGCGACGTACAACCCGCAGGTCGCGCGGGATCAGATGTTCCAGCTCGGCAAACACGGCACGGTCAAGGACGGGATCATCGCGCCGGTCCGTTCCAGCTCGGCGCTCGTCTTGTCTTCGACCGACATCAACCGCAACCGCGTCTACATCCAACAGCAACCGATCTCCGCGGCGGGCTACTCGGCGCAGGCCTTCGCACCGCATTTTCCGCATACCGTGCGCAAGACGGAGACCAAGACCTGTTCGGATTGCCATGTCTCCGAAGAGAACGACAACAACGCGATCATGGCCCAGCTCCTGCTGCTCGGAACGAATTTCGTGAACTTCATGGGCTTCAATGCCTGGGTGGGGACCGACGACGAGGTCGTCGCCATTCAGGTCACGGAGTGGGATGAGCCGCAGGCCGTGATCGGCAGCTATCTCCACGAGTACGCCTATCCCGACTATTACGAGGAGCATCTGGATCGCGATCTCGAGCTGACGGAGCAAACGCCTGGTTATCAGGACATGGACGCCGGCTGGATCAAGAAGCTGAGGCAGACCCTGTCCAAGCGGCTGCCTGCGTGGATGGGCGTCCGGGACGCGCTCTACGATGGGGAGTACGCCCACCACTCGGGACGCGTCGAGTGCATCCAGCTGAGGGGCGAATATCTCTACGCCGCAGAGGGCAAGAAGGGGATGCAGGCCTTCGATGTCTCGACGATCGGGACGAAGGGCTTCTCCGAGCGCATCATCACGGCGCCCTGGTCGCCGCTCGGCCAGAACGTGCGGATCAAGTCGAAGAACGCGACCTGCGTGGCGCTGCCGACGAACCAACTGCTACGTCCCGAGAAGAACCGCACGGAGCTGGCCCGAGAGGTGAACCTCGAGCAGCCGATGCACCCGATCTACAGCTACGTCGCCGTGACGGACTCCGAAGAGGGGCTGATCCTCGTCGACAACGAGACCCTCACGGACTTCGAGCCGCGCAACAACTTCTTCGAACGCGCGCTCACCTGGAACCCGGACGGGCTGCTCGACGGCGCGAACTACGCCCACTTCGCGGGCCACCTGCTCTACGTGTCGGCGAAGGCGGGCGTCGTGGTCGTCGACCTCGACGAGCCGCTCGAGCCGAAAGTGCGGGCGACGATCCCGCTCAAGAATCCGAAGGGGACGATGGTTCAGTTCCGCTACCTCTTCGCCGTCGACGACGAGGGTCTCAAGGTGGTCGACGTGACGGATCCGTCGGCGCCGCGGATCGTCGAGGGCGCGACGGTTCCCCTGGAAGAGGCCCGCCGGGTCTTCGTCGCGCGGACCTACGCCTATGTCGCCGCGGGCGCGGAGGGACTGGTGATCGTTGATGTGGAGCGTCCCGAGGAGCCCCGTGTCTTCATGAAATACACGGCGCAGGGCACGCTCAATGACGCGCAGGACGTCGCGGTCGCGACCACGAATGCTTCGCTCTTCGCTTACGTGGCGGACGGCGAGAACGGCCTGAAAGTCGTCCAGCTGACCTCGCCCGAGTTGAACCCGAAATTCTACGGCTTCAGCCCCACGCCGAATCCGAAGCTGATCGCGACCCGGAAGACGAGCTCCGCGGCGCTCGCGGTCTCCCGTGCCCTGGAGCGGGACCGGGCGGTCGATGAGATGGGGAACCAGATCGCGGTGCTCGGTCGGCTCGGCTCGCGGCCCTTCAATCTGGACGAGATGCGACGTCTCTACCAGACGGCCGAGGGGACGGTCTGGGCGGTGAAGGACTGATCGGTCCTTCTCGAGCCGACGGGCTGCTAGCCTAAACCGATGCGATCCGCGGGGCCTGACGCTGTCCAATTTCGGGGACGGGTTCTGCCCGCGGAGCTGGTGCTCCTGGTCCTGGCGCTCGACGAGCGCGAGGGCCTCGACGAGCGCGATCGGCGTCGGCTCGACCGCGAGATCGGGGCGCGACGGGTCGAGGCGGGGGAGCGGGACGAGCGGCGCGTCCTTCGGCGCTGGCTCGAGGAAGCGCCGAGTGCTCCGCTCCGCGACCGTTTTCGCCGCGTGCGCGCTTCGCTCGGGCTTCTCAGCGCGGTGTTGGCGGGGCTCGGTCTCTTTTTTGGCTGGGCATCGGCGTCGGCGCTGCTCCAGCTCGAGGTCCACGACGGACGCGTGAATATCGTCCTCTGCGTCGGCCTCCTCGTCGTCGTACCGCTGCTCCTGCTGGGTCTCGCCGGGCTCGGGGCGGTCTGGAGCGCGCGTGTTGAATGGGGAGAAGGGCCGCTGGGACGGGGAGGCTGGCGTCGCTGGGCCTTCCTGCGGGCGGCGATGGCGGTCCTCCCGGAGGCCGCGCGACGGGATGCCGAGGTCGTGTTGGGGCGAGTGGGCATGGGCGAGCGGCTCTACGCCCGCGTCCGTCGCGCCCAGCTCTTTGTCTGGTCACAGATCCTCGGGCTCGCCTTCGCGGCGGGCGCGCTCGCAGCCACTCTGGCCTTCGTCGTCTTTACTGATCTTGCCTTCGGCTGGAGCACGACGCTCGACGTCGACGCGAGTCTCGTGCATCGCATGGCGGCGACCCTCGCGGGTCCCTGGCAGTGGCTATGGCCCGGAGCAGTCCCCTCGCTCGACCTGGTCGAGACCACCCGCTACTTCCGGATCGCGCCGCTGAACGATTCCGAGGTCCACTTCATCGATCCGATCCGCTTCGGGGGCTGGTGGCCCTTTCTCGTCATGGCGCTCGCGGTCTATGCGCTCGTGCCGCGCTGTCTGGCCCTGGGATTCGGCTGGTTGTGGCTGGGACGAGAGTGTGGGCGCGCCCTGGCCGAGACGCCCGGAGTCGATCGTCTGCTCGAGCGACTGACGACGCCGACCGTCGAGACCCGGGCGGAAGAGGCAGAGGGAGGGGTTGGACATGCGCCGCGCGGGACCGTCGTGCGGGTCAAGGCCGAGGAGTGGCTCGACCGTGTTGGGGGCTCGGCGCCTTGGGTGATCGGCTGGGCGGAGCCGGTCGAGGATGATGCCCTCTTTGCGCTGCTGGGAACGGATCGGTTGCAGATCCGAGACGCCGGAGGACGGCGCACCCTCGAAGAGGATGCCGAGCGGATCGCTGAGATTGCCGCCGGGCAGGGCGGGGTCGGGCTCTGCGTACGGGCCTACGAGCCTCCGGTTCTCGAAGTCATCGATTTTCTGGCCGACCTGCGTGCAGCCGTTGGGCCGCGACGTGAGCTGATCGTCTGGCTGTTGGGAGGCGTGCCTGAGGATCATGCGGCCTGGGCTCATCAGCTGGTCATTCTGGGAGACCCGGGGCTCGTGGTCGCTGCGCTCGTGCCCGCAGAGGAGGCCCCCGGGTGAGCGAACTTCCCCGCTCCGAGGACGCGCCGCCGATCCTGGCGGTCGTGGGCCATCCGAACAAGGGCAAATCGAGCCTGGTCGCCACGCTCGCCGAGGACGACAGCGTCGGGATCGGCGCAAACCCGGGAACGACGCTCCGTGCCCGCGCCTATCCGATGCGCGTCGACGGGCGGCTCCTCTACACCCTCGTCGACACACCGGGTTTCCAGCGGTCTCGGCGCGTCCTGGCTTGGCTCGAAGACCGAGCGGCGACGCTTGGGGCGACTGCGGCCGATCGTCCCCGACTGGTCGCGGATTTCGTGTCGGAGCCCGGCAACCGAGATCGCTTCCCGGACGAGTGCGAGCTGCTGGCCCCCCTGGTCGCCGGGGCGGGCATCCTTTATGTCGTCGATGGGGGGGTGCCTTATGGGCCTGAATACGAGGCAGAGATGGAGATTCTGCGCTGGACAGGGCGGCCCAGTCTCGCAGTGATCAACCCGATCCATCGACAGGACCACCTCGGGCAGTGGCGGGCCGCGCTCGGTCAGTTCTTTCGGGTGGTGCGGGTCGTGGACGCCATGAAGGCCGACTTCGCCACGCGCCGCGGGCTTCTGCTTGCCTTCGGCGAGCTCGACGAGCGCTGGCATCCTCTCATGGGGGAGGCGGTTTCCGCGCTCGACTCGGCGCGGGAGCAGCGCCGACTCGGCGTCGCCCGGGAGATCGTCGGTCTGCTCGCCGACGCGCTCACGCTTTCGGTGGAGCATCGCCTCGCGCCCGAGGAAGACCCAGAGCGCTCTCGCGACGAGCTGGAGTCTGAATATCGGCGGGCGCTGGCGTCTTTGGAGTCGCGCCATCGGGGCATCGTCCAGCGCCTGCATGGTCATCGAGAAATCCAGGCGCACGCCAGCGAGATCGCGCTCCTGGAGTCGGACCTCTTCTCGGAAGGAACCTGGCTTCGATTTGGTCTTCGACGCCGTGATCTCGTTGCGGTCGGGGCCGTTGGGGGAGCGGCGACGGGGGCCGTCGTGGACGCCTCGCTCGGGGGGGCCGCTCTGCTCGTGGGGACTGCGATCGGAGGCGCGATCGGGGGCACGCTGGGCTGGCTGAGCGCGAGCCGGCTGGCCGAGCTGAGAGTGGTCAATCAGCCCCTTGGCGGGCGAGTCGCGCGCTACGGCCCCTCTCGGAACCGGAATTTTCCTTTCGTATTGTTAGGGCGGGCCCGCTACCACGCAGGGCTCCTGGCGACGCGGAGTCACGCGCGCCGCGACATCGTGGAGCTCCCCGAGGACGTCGATCCGGATCTGACTCTCGAGGGTGTGCGCCAGCGGTCGCTGGCCGCCCATTTCGCCAGCCTGGCTCGCGCGGGTCCGGGCTCAGCGCGGCGGCACAAGGCCTCACGAGCTCTGCTCGACCTCGTGGGGACGATGCTCTTCGAGGACGAGCAGCGCTTGATCGGAGCCGCCGAGTCGGGTGACGGTGAGTCCCGGGGGTGAGCCGGACCCACCCGCCCTCATACGGCGAGCTGTTGAAGCAAGGCCCGAAGGCGCTCGACGACTCGCGTGTGCTGTGGATCGCGATATTGTTTTCCGCTCGTCGGCCCTGACTGGGCCGGCCGTTCGTGGGAGCAGTAGCTGATGAATGATGAGACCCCGACGAAGAATGCACGTCTGTTGGCCTGGATCGAGGAGGTCGTTCGGCTCACTCAGCCCGACCACGTCGAGTGGTGCGATGGCTCTCAGCGAGAATACGATCGGATGTTCGAGATCATGCTCTCGACCGGGACCGCCGAGCGCCTCGACGACGCCGTTCGACCGAATAGCTATCTCGTGAAGTCGGATCCGGCCGACGTCGCGCGCGTGGAGGACCGCACCTTTATCTGCTGCGAGCGAGAGGAGGATGCGGGACCGACCAACCATTGGCGTGATCCTGCCGAGATGAAGGAGACCCTCGAAGGCCTCTTCCGGGGGTCGATGCGCGGGCGAACGTTATACGTGATTCCTTTCAGTATGGGTCCGCTCGGTTCCCCGATCGCGCATATTGGGGTGCAAGTCTCGGACAGCCCCTACGTCGTCGCGAATATGCGCGTGATGACCCGAATGGGCGCCGAGGTGTTGGATGTCTTGGGTGACGATGGACGTTTCGTCCCCTGTCTGCATTCGGTCGGTGCACCGCTCGATCCCGGTGAGTCCGACGTTTCGTGGCCCTGCGATGGCGAAAATAAGTACATCGTCCACTTCCCGGAGAGCCGTGAAATCTGGAGCTACGGGTCGGGGTACGGCGGCAACGCGTTGCTCGGCAAGAAATGTTTCGCGTTACGCATCGCGTCCGCGATGGCGAGAGATGAAGGCTGGCTTGCGGAGCACATGCTCATCCTGAAGCTCACCTCGCCCGGTGGCGAGTCGAAATATATCGCCGCGGCCTTCCCGAGCGCGTGTGGGAAGACGAACCTGGCGATGATGCAGCCGGTCCTGGACGGCTGGACGATTCAGACAGTGGGCGACGATATCTGTTGGATGAAATTCGGCGAAGATGGCCAGCTGTACGCGATCAACCCCGAGGCGGGCTTCTTCGGCGTCGCGCCCGGTACGAGCGAGCGTTCGAACCCCAACGCGATGCGTGGCCTGGATCAAAACTGCATCTTTACGAACGTCGCGAAGACCGACGAGGGAGACGTCTGGTGGGAGCAGATGGGCGAGCCCCCTGAGCATCTCGTCGATTGGCGGGGGGACGACTGGACTCCGGACAGCGAGACGCCCGCGGCTCATCCCAACGCCCGATTCACGGCGCCCGCGGCGCAATGCCCGGTGATCGCACCCGAGTGGGAAGATCCGGCCGGGGTCCCGATCAGCGCGATCCTCTTTGGAGGCCGTCGGGCGACGGTCGTGCCCCTCGTCCACGAGGCTCGGGATTGGACCCACGGGACCTTCCTGGGCTCGATCATCTCGAGCGAGAAGACCGCCGCGGCAGCGGGGACGGTGGGAGAATTGCGACGCGACCCGATGGCGATGCTCCCCTTCTGCGGGTACAACATGGCCGATTATTGGGCCCATTGGCTCTCGATCGGCGAGCGGGAGGGTGCTCGGCTGCCCCGCATCTTCTACGTGAACTGGTTTCGAAAGGGCGCCGACGGTTCCTTTCTCTGGCCGGGATTCGGCGAGAACAGCCGTGTCCTGAAATGGGTCTATCAGCGCTGTGCCGAGAAGGTGTGCGGCGTCGAGACTCCGATTGGCGTGCTGCCGGGTGAGGGCGAGCTGGATCTTCAGGGGCTCGATGTCGGCCCGGAAGCACTCGAGGCGCTCACCCGCGTGGAGGTCGAGGGTTGGCTCTCGGAGATCCCCAAGATTCGAGACTTCTATGCGGGCTTCGGGGAGCGCATGCCCGCGGAGCTCTTGTCCGAGCTTGAGGGGCTGGAGGCCCGTTTGAAGCGGGCCTAGCGCCGTCCAGGTTCCCGACCTGATGGTTTATCCCCGATCCGTCCCCTACCTCTTGGGCGGATCCTGCCTCCGCCTTGAAGCGGTCGCTGGGAAACCTAGTGTCCGGCCTAGTCTTGAAGCTGAGCGAAAGGGCGTTCATGGGCGGTTGGACAGAGCAAATCCGCTCTCATTCGATGGGGCGGGCGATCGAGGCAGCAGAACAAGGTGCTCTGCCCGACTGGCTGATCCGTGCCACGATCCGCAGGCTCTGCGCCAAGCGGGCGAGAGAGGAGCGTGCGGCAGGGCGTACGGGCGTCGAGTTTGCCGAAATCATGACGAGCGCTTCGATCGCGACCCATACGGAGCTCGCCAACGAGCAGCATTATGAAGTTCCGACCGAGTTGTTTCAGCGCGTGCTCGGCCCTGCGATGAAATACAGCGCGTGTGTCTTCGAAGATCCGGATCAGCCGCTCGAGCAAGCAGAGCTCGACACGCTCGCGTTGACCTGCGAGCGCGCGCAAATCGAAGATGGCATGAAGATTCTCGACCTCGGCTGTGGCTGGGGCTCCTTCACGGCCTACGTCGCGGAGCGCTATCCGCGCTGCGAGATCACCGCCGTTTCGAACTCCGCGACCCAGCGAGCGTTCATCGAGGCGCGTTGTGCTCAGCCGGGCTGGGCCCCCGTCGAGGTCGTGACCGCCGATGCCGCCAACTTTGATCCGGGCCGAGGCCGATTCGATCGGGTCGTCTCGGTCGAAATGTTCGAGCATATGCGGAATTGGGGGGTGCTCTTCGATCGCATCGCGGCCGCGCTCGCCCCGGGTGGCGCGATGTTCCTGCACGTCTTTTGTCACGCTGAGCACCCCTATTTCTTCGAGGATGAGGGGTCCTCGGATTGGATGGCGCGAAATTTCTTCTCCGGCGGCATCATGCCGAGCTTTGACCTACCCACGCGAATCAAGAGCGGGTTGGAGGTGGAAGAACAATGGAGGGTCGATGGTCGCGATTACGCGCTGACTCTGCGGCGTTGGCTAGAGCGACTCGATGCCGCGCGTTCCGAGGTAGAGCCCGTGCTGGGTCTGGAACTCGGCCCGGGTGCGGCCAGGCGTGCCGTTCAGCGTTGGCGGATGTTCTTCATGGCGTGCGAGGAGCTCTTTGCTTTCGACCAAGGTAGAGAGTGGTTTGTCGGGCATTACCGACTCCGACCCCATTCGGAGGTGCGCATCGGGGGGGCAGTCTCCTCATGAAAGTGGCGATCATCGGATCGGGCGTCTCCGGTCTCGTCGCGGCCGCACAGCTCTCGAAACGCCACGACGTACACGTTTTCGAACGGAACGACTGGATCGGAGGACATACGCATACGGTCGACGTGGAGCACGGTGACCGTCACTACGCGGTCGACACGGGATTCATCGTCTACAACGAGCGGAACTATCCAAACTTCAGCGCGATCTTGAGTGGGCTGGGGGTCGAGACTCAGCCGACTCGAATGACTTTCGGATTTTCCAGTGAGCGAACCGGCCTCGAGTATTCGGGGAGCTCGCTGAGTGGCCTCTTCGCACAGCGTAAAAACATCTTTCGTCCCGCCTTCTGGGGGATGCTTTCAGAGGTCTTGCGCTTCTTCCGTGAGGCCACTCGCTTGTTGGATTCACCCGACTCGTCGGCCAGTCTGGGAGAATTCCTGAATCAACACGGCTTCGACCTGCGCTTTCAGCAGGACCATCTCCTTCCGATGGGTGCCGCCATTTGGTCCTGTCCGCCTCACCAGATGCGGTCCTTCCCGGCGCTCAGTTTCGCTCGGTTTTTCGCGAACCATGGCCTGCTGAGTTTGCGGAACCGTCCTCAGTGGCGCGTGATTTCCGGAGGTTCGGCCCGCTATGTGGAGGCGCTGTGTGCGCCCTTTCGGGAACGAATTCGGCTCGAATCAGCCGTTTCGTCCGTGAGGCGCGCTCCGGAGGGCGTGGAAGTCGATGTGGACGGGGGTCCTTCGGAGTCTTTCGAGGCGGTGGTCTTCGCCTGTCATAGCGACGAGGCGCTCGCTTTGCAGGCCGATCCGACGCCGGAGGAGAAGGAGGTCCTCGGCGCGATCCGATACCAGCGCAACGACGTCGTCCTCCACACGGATGATCGCTTCTTGCCCAGGGAGCCGCGAGCACGTGCAGCCTGGAACTATCATGTCCCCTCTGAACTCGCCAACGCAGCGACCGTGACCTACGACATGAACGCTCTCCAGGGAATAGATGCTCCGGTTTCTTTCCTCGTCACACTGAACAGCAAAGAGGCGATCGATCCCCAGAAGGTGATCCGTCGCTTCGAGTACACGCATCCGATCTTCGACGCGCCTGCCATCGAGGTGCAGGCGCGGCAGGCGGCCCTGGGGGCCAGCCTTCGAACGGCCTATTGCGGCGCATATTGGGGATACGGCTTCCACGAAGACGGTGTCTGCAGTGGTCTCGTCGCCGCGGAAGCGGTCGAGCGTTTCGCGTCGTGATCGAGCCGATCTTCTATCGAGGCCGACTCTGGCACGGCCGGAGCGCACCGATTCATGCATTCGAGCGGGATCTGATGATGGTGATGGTCGATGTCGAGGCGCTCGATGCGGCACCGAAGGGTGTGCTGGGATTGTGTCGAGGACTCCCAATCTCGCTTCGGCGTCGGGATCACTTGCCGGCCGGAGGAAGGGCACTCGCCGACCGTGTTCGGGAGCTGGTTCGCCCCTCGCTCGGTCGGAATCCGACCGGTCCGATGCTCCTGCTCTCGCAGCCAAGAGCGTTCGGGCTCACTTTCGATCCTGTGAGCTTCGTCTATTGCATGGACGCATCGGGACGCCGGACGGAGGCCGTGCTCGCGGAGGTCTCGAATACGCCTTGGGGTGAGAGGCACGTCTACACGCTGACGGGTGGGGAGGCCGGGGGCGGCAGGCATCGATTCGACGCGACCAAACGCCTTCACGTCTCGCCTTTCTTCGGCATGGACCACGAGTATCAATTCGAATTCTCGGACCCGGGAGCGACGGCGAGCCTCTCGATCGAGAACCGGCGCGAAGGGGACGTCGTCTTTCGAGCCGGCCTGGCACTCGAGCAGGTGGGGACGGCCCAGGCGCCTCCGTGGTCGACGATCGCGCGGCACCCCTGGATGCCGGCCGAGACTCTTGTCGGGATTTACAGCCAAGCGCTGCGCCTGGCTTTCAAGCGGGCCCGCTTTCACACCCATCCGCGCCGGCTCATGGGGGCGGGTGGCGCTTCTGCGACACCCGCTCGGCCCCGAGGACCGAGATGAACTCAGACTTTTCGATCGCCCGAGGTGCCGATCGTGGATCGCCTCACCGGCCCTCGCCAAGTGGCTTGGGTCTCTTCCTGCAGAGCCGCGCGAGGAGTGTCGTCCATCGCCTGGTCCGGGGGCTGCGAGAGGGGGCGCTCGTGTTGGAGGAGGGCGGGGATCGGCATGTCTTCGGGGCGGAGAACGGCGACCCGGTTACGGTCCGCGTTCACTCACCGGCTCTGTATACGAAAATCCTCGCGGAGGGCTCGCTGGGCGCGGGCCGCGCCTGGGTCGATGGGGATTGGAGCTGCGACGATCTGCCTCGCTTACTCCGCCTGCTGCTCGCTCAACAGGAACTCGTGGGTCCGTCGGGTCGAATGGACTCCGCCTTCGCGCGTGTCGCGTCCTTGGTGCGTACGCTCTCCTGGCCGCTTCACCGGAACTCACGCCTGGGCAGTCGTCGAAACATCTCCGCTCATTACGATATCGGGAACGATTTCTACGCGTCGATGCTCGACCCGACGATGACTTATTCGTCGGGGCTCTTTCGATTTCCGGGCGAGTCTCTCGAGTCGGCGCAGGGTGAGAAATACGATCGGCTCTGTCGCCAATTGGATCTGCGCGCCGGACATCGAGTCCTCGAAATAGGGACCGGCTGGGGGGGCTTCGCGATGCACGCCGCGAAGCATTACGGATGTCACGTCACGACGACGACGATCTCGCGTGAGCAGAGGGCCCTCGCGCTCGAACGGATCGAGGCGGCTGGGCTCGCCGATCGGATCGAGGTCCTCTTCGAGGACTACCGAGATCTAGAAGGAAAATACGATCGGTTGGTCTCGATCGAGATGATCGAGGCCGTCGGCGCGGATTATCTGGACGCCTTTTTTCGAGTGTGTTCGGAGCGACTGACCGAAGGTGGGGCGATGGGGCTCCAGGCGATCGTGATCGCGGACCAGCGATACGAAGCCTCGGTAAAACACGTCGATTTCATCAAGCGTTACATCTTTCCGGGAGGCTTCTTGCCGTCGATTTCGGCGATTGGCGACCGAGTCGCTCGCGTGACGGACTTCCGGATCCAGGACCTGCACGACCTCACGGCGGATTACGCGGAGACCTTGCGCCGTTGGCGATCCAATCTCGAATCCGCGCCCGAAGCATATGCTTCGGTCAGCGCGCGCTCTGATTTCAAGCGACTCTGGGACTACTACCTGGCCTACTGTGAGGCGGGCTTCGAGGAGCGACGCATCGGTTGCGTTCAGATGGTCCTGACGAAGTCTGGATGGCGACCCTGAAGCTCGGCTCGGTCAGTCTTCCCAGGCCGGGGCGATGATCTGCCCGGCGTGGGCCATCGCGATCGCTTCGGTGCTCTGGATTTCAACGTACCCTTGCGAACTGACCGGGTTGAGCCCGTCGCTCGCCTCCATGGACGCGTCCGCGGGGTTGTAGAGCGAGGCCGAAACGTCGGTCAGTTGCTGGAAGAAGAGGTTGCCTTTGTAGAGCCCCAGCTCCACGGTACCGCTGGCGTTTTCGGCCATCAGGTTGATTGCGGCGATCGCGGCACGGGGCGCAGGATCGAAGAGTCGGCCATCGTAGACGGCCTCCGAGACGATCGTCGAAAGATGACGAAAGAGGGTGGTCGCCTTTCGATCGAGGACCGCCTGATAGACACATTCGAGGCCGAAGCCGAGTAGCGTCATGCCGGGCGCTTCGTAGACGCCTCGGCTCTTCGTGCCGATGATGCGGTTTTCCAGCGCGTTGGAGATGCCGATTCCATTTCGTCCCGCGACGTCGTTTGCCGCGACGAGCATGTCGAAGGGTTCGAGGGTCTTTCCGTTGAGTTCGACGCAGTTGCCCCGATCAAAGGACATCCGAACCGTCTCGACCTTGTCCGGCGCATTTTGAGGCCAGACGCCCATCGTCGGTTCGACGATGGTCGCTGGTGTTTCGAGGCTCTCGAGGTCTTCTGCCTCGTGGGAGAGGCCACCGACATTGGCGTCCGTCGAATAGCGCTTGGCCGCACCGACACCCGCTTCGATTCCCTTGGCCTGTAGGTAGGCGGCCATCTCCTTGCGGCCGGGGAATTGTTCCAGGAGGCCGGGGTCTCGCCAGGCGGCGTAGACCTTCATCTCTGGAGCGAGGACGTTGGTATATCGCTCGAAGCGAATCTGATCGTTGCCGCGGCCCGTCGCGCCGTGGGCCAGGACCGAGCAGCCCTCGGCTTGCATGGCGCCGAGCAGCCCGTGTACGGTCACCGCCCGGGCGATGCCCGTCGTGTTCCAATAGCCACCGTCGTACCGGGCCTGAGTCCTGATGACGAGCATGGACGCACGGGCCATCGCGTCCTTCAGGTCGACCACCCGGGTCTCGGAGCCCGTTGGCGCCATTCGCCGGGGGATGTCTTGGATGTCGCTCTCGTCGGGTTGGGCGAGATCGGCCGTGAAGCCGACGACGTCGAGCCCAGCCTCGATCAGGCGAGAGGTGACCGACTTGCTGTCGAGTCCGCCCGAGACACAGATTCCGATTTTTTCACCTTTGAGATCACCGATCCGCATACTTTGTCTCCGAGTCGCGCCGGTCCGGTCCCGGGTCCGCGACTGGGGCGGGTCATGGGCGGCGCCGATCCGAGGGGTGCCGGAGCAGGATTGCCGGCGGGCTCGCGGGCCTCATGAGGGACGAGCGTGCGGGACCATAGCAAGCCCGCCGCGGAGCGGACCCGGATCGACTGGGGCGGGGACTCTCATGACCTTTGGTGACGCGAATTCCCTTGTAATGCCAAGGAAGTCCGATCCGATCTGCGGGTCCTGCCGATGGGCCTAGATCGCCGAGGGGAGTCCAAAACAACGCTCCGCGTTGGTCTGGAGGATGCGGATCTTCGCCGTTTCGCAGAGCGTGGGACGATCGCGAATGGCCCCGACGATATTGTCGGCGAGGGCGTCGGGGTGAGGGTAGTCCGAGGCGAAGAGCAGGTTCTCGTCGCCGAGCTGGGATACGAAGGCGGGGATGCCCTTCTCGGCGGGATCGCAGGAAATGAAGCATTGGCGCTGGAAATACTCGGTCGCGGATAGAGGCAGCTTCTGGGTTGCATGGCCCCAGGACTCCCCATGCTCGTCGATTCGCTCGAGCCAGTGAGGCATCCAGCCGCAGCCGGACTCGAGAAAGGCGACTCGCATCCCCGGGTGGCGTTCCAAGGCGCCACTCATCATCAGACCGACGCAGGCAATCTGCTGCTCGTGGGGGTGGGAGACGACGTGCTTCATGGCGAAGTTGTCGAAGCGGTCGAGCCCCGACTGAGGCACGTTGGACGTGGTCCCCTCGTGAATGGCGAGGGTCACGTCCAGGGTCTCGAGTGCTTCCCAGAGCGGTTCCCAGTAGGGGTCGTGTAGGCCATGGCCGAGGATCGGGTTCGGGCGGAGCATGATGGCTCGATACCCGTATTCCGAAACGCAGCGCCGAGTCTCCTCGATACAGGCGGCCACGTCCCGTTGCGCGACGACGGTGACTCCGAGGAGGCGACTGGGATCTTCCGCACAATACTCCGCCAGCCAGTCGTTGTATGCGCGACAAAGCGCGACCTGGACCCGGGTTTCGTCGATGCCGGCGAAGGCGAGGCCGAGCGTCGGGAAGAGCACAGAGCGGGTGATGCCCTGGCCATCCATGTCGGCCAGCCGCTGTCGCGGATCGTGTCCCCCCGACGGGTTCTCCCAGCCCGTCTCGGGCATGGGGATCGGTGGCATCATCTCCCCGCCGACGATCTGGCGTGGTCGGCCCTGGTCGTCGATCCAGCCTCGCGGTGCGGCCCAGCGGAGCTCCGTCGGTAATCGAGCCGCGATCGCCTCCGTGGGTTCGTTGACGTGGCCGTCGGCATCGACGGTGGCGATTGCGGGAGAGTCCGTCGAGCGGGGGGCGCTGTCGGCCATCGCTATTTTCCTTTCAGCTTCGCTTGGAGAGACGCGAATGCTTTTTTGGCGCGGTCGGGGTTGAACGTATCGGGATCGTCGACGGAGTCGAGAATCTTTGCGAGCTCGTTCTGTTCCAGCCCGTCATAGGCCGAATCGTCGATCAGGGAATCAGCGTAGTAGCCGTAGACGATGCTCTGGAGTGCCATCGCCGCCTGTTCGGAGGCTGCGTAGTCCACGTACTCGCCCGCGGCGGCATCCGAAAGGATGTTGTTTGCCAAGGTACGCAGCGCCAGGGGATCTACGGTCCAGGCCTCGAGCTTGGGGAGGAATCCCGCGATTCCGCTCCGAATCGTGCGAGCGACCTGCTGAGGGTCTCCCTGGCCTTCGCTCGTACTTTGATGCAAGGCGCGCAGGTCCTTGCGCAGTTTGGTGGCTGCAGGCGCGTCGATGAGCTGGAGAGCTTGGGTCAGCATCAGCAGGCTCGCGTCGTTGAGCCGGGCCACTCCGGGGCCCAGGCCCGTGCTCTTGCGAGGACGCCAGCGGCGCAGCTTGTCGATTCCGTGGTGACAGGCCTGGCAATCGTAGAGTACGAGCTCGGGGAAGAGCCCGAGCCGGTTTCGTTTCGGGTCGAGCATGGCGTCGAGCACCTCGTCCACCGCGACCGCTTGGCCGATCGCCCAGAGCTTGACGTCGCTGGGGGCCTGCTTTCCCCGCTTCGTGTAATCCGCGTCGGGCTCCCAATGATAGGGCTGGAGGATCGAAAAGAGCGCGAGTTCGAAGCTCTGGCGCGGATGTCCGGCGCCCATCATTCGGTGGTTCACGAACTTTTGCTGATCGCCAAAATGGCAGGATAAGCAAAGTCGGGCGCGCGCCGCGGGCTCGTCCGTCGGGTACATGCCGAGTTCGAGGTTCTTGGCGTGGGGGTTCCCCGAGTCGTGCGGTCGGAGATAGCGCTCGGCTCCGCCATGACAGGCCTCGCAACCGACTCCGTCCTCCACACGGAAGGCTCCGTTTTCCGTGCGTCGCTTGTTCGGCGGTGGGTTGTCAGCGTGGCAGTCGAGGCAGAGGTCGTCCTGATGCGGAGGTTTCTCTCGACCAAGGTTCTTGGAGATGCGCTTCGAGTCGCGATTGAGGAGGGTCTTGTACGCCCGCTGGCTATGGCGATCTTCCTCGGACCAGATCAGATACTCGTTCTGTAACACGTTGCGATCGTTGCGGGGGGCGGCGGAACCATGGCAAGTGCTCCCGTCGCAGCTCGAGACGCCCTCATGCTTGTCTTCCGCGTATTGCGGGATCACGGGGCGCTCGGCGTACGCCGCGATCGCCCCCCACGACGCGATCAGGACCACCGCGAACCCGGCTGCTCTTTTGTAGACCCGCGTCCCGGCTTGCCTCGAGCCCAATCGCGGCTCCCGGTCCGTCGCGTTTCGCCGACTTTCGCGCCGCAAGCCCATGACTCCCCGATGCCTCCTTCGTGTCCCGTTCGGTGCATGTTAACTCTCGAGGCTCGGGTCGTCGCGGAGTGCAGCTCGTACGAACTCCGGGTGTCCTCGCGCGTGGTGCGCGGTAGACTGCCTAAACGCCCAAAATCGCTGGGAGGCCCTGCGGTCGATGTTCCGAATGATGTTTTCTTTTGTTTCGGCCCTAGGGCTGATGGGATTTGCGGCGGCGCCTCTGCTTGCCGAGGACGGACTCCCTCGGAGTGAGCGGCCGAGCGATGCCAAGGTCTACTTGATCGTGCCTGAGGATGGGCAGAAGCTGCGGTCACCCATCGTGGTTCGCTTCGGGCTCTCGGGTATGGGCGTGGCTCCGGCGGGTGTGGACAAGGTGAGAACCGGCCATCACCACCTGCTGGTGGATGCGGAGCTGCCGCCGGTCGGTTTGCCGATCCCCAAGAACACGCAGTACCGGCACTTCGGAGGCGGGCAGACCGAGGCCGTCCTCGAGCTTCCGCCGGGGGAACACACTCTCCAGTTGCTCTTGGGAGATCACCTCCACATCCCGCATGACCCGCCCGTGGTTTCCGAGCGGATTACGATTTGGGTGGAGGACTAGGCGCGATCGGTCACGAGCCGCTCCATTGGCGTGACCGACCGACCGACGAGATCCCAAGTGGGGGATTCCGCGCTGGAGAGGGGCCGCTGAGATGACCCAAGACGATGAGGAGAAGCGCCCCCGGCCGGATCCGAAAGCGCTCGCGTCCGAGCCGACTCGAGCCCCTGTGGATGAGGAGGCCGAGACCGTCGCGGAGCTGCCGCCTGCGGAGAGCGCCTCCCTGACGGGCGACGAGGGCGAGCTCGTCGACGATCCGACCCGAGCCGACCCGCTCGACGACGGGTCGAATGAGGGTGGGCCCGGGGAGGAAGCCCGGGAGGAGTTGGCTGCCACCCGAGTCATCGATTCTCGCGGCAAGACGGCCCCGCCGCCGAGCGGCGTCGGGGCCACCCCTTCGAGCCCTTCCGCCGCTCGCCCGCCGACTCCGACTCCGACTCCCCCGACCCCGCTCGACGCGTCGAGAGGTCTCACGCCCGGCACGGTCCTCTTTGGAGAGTACGAGATCGTCAACGTCCTCGGCGTGGGCGGGATGGGTGAGGTCTATCGGGCTCGGCATCGTCGACTCGAGGAACACCGCGCAATCAAGGTCATGCATGCGGAGCTGTCCAAGAAAAAGGGAGCGAGCGAGTTTTTCTACCGAGAAGCCAAGGCTCTCCTCGCGGTGCGTCATCCTGCTGTCGTGCATTGCCACGACCTTCTTTCGGACGACGAGGGACACGTCTACCTGATCATGGAAATGATCGAGGGGGTGCCGCTTTCCAAAAAAATGAACGATGGCCCGCTTTCCCCTGACGAAGTCGCGGTTCTCGGCGCCCGCGTCTCGCATGGTCTCGCCGCAGCGCATCGAAAGGGAGTCATCCATCGGGACGTGTCGCCGGACAACATCGTGCTCCCGAACGGACGCGTTCAAGAGGCGAAGGTCATCGACTTCGGGATTGCGAAGCTTCTCGAAGACGGGGAGGGGACCATCGTAGACGGGTTCAAGGGGAAGCTCTCCTATGCATCGCCCGAGCAGCTCGGGTTCTTCGCGGGGCGCATCGACGGACGCTCCGACTTCTACAGCTTGGGTCTCGTCCTGGCGGCGGCTGCACTCGGCCGCCCGATGAGCATGGGCACGACGGTCGTGGAGGCGGTGGACGCTCGGAGGAATCTCGAAGCGCTGCCCGATGCGATCCCCGTCGGTTTGCGTTCGGCGATCCAGCCTCTGCTCGCGCTCGATCCCGATGATCGACCGAAATTCGTGGACCGCCTCTTCGTCGCACCCGGAGGAACAGCGGGTCTAGCCGAGCCGGGTCGGATCTCGACGGGAGGAAGAGCGGCTGAAGGGAAGGGGGCCCGGCAATCCGGTCGAAAATTGGTTTCGCTCGCCGCGGGAGGCACGCTGGGGGCTCTGATTCTGGGTGGCGGAATCTACTTCGCCAAAGACGTTGGTTTGTATGGCAGCGGAGAGGAGAGTGGCTCGGCGCCATCGACGATCCCAACCGCGGTGATCGAATCATCCGTGCTGGAGACGGTTGAACGGCCTGAACCCGTTTCCGTGGTCGTGGAGGAATCGACCCCGCCAGAGGTGACGGAGCAGGTCGTGCCGGCGCCGGAGCCCGCACCTGCGCCGCGTCGTCGAGTGACGGCGAGCGACCGTTTCAAGATCATTGGCCTCATTGGTAATGCCAAGCTGGCTCTCGACGAGAATCGCTTGATGTCGCCAGCGAATGACAACGCCTACACGCGATATCTCAAGGTCCTTGAACTCGACCCGAGCGATGTTCGGGCTCGCCAGGGAATGCGAGAGATCGCTCGGCGCTATCTGACCTTGGCGCAAAGCGCCTCGCGCGACGGTGATGTCGACAGAGCGAGAACTTTTCTCGAACGCGCGAAGAGGGCTGACCCCGAGTCGCCTCGTATCGCGGAAATCGAGGGTCTGATCGGACGTTGAGTCTTTCTCGGGTGAAGCCTAGAACGTGGGAGCGTCCATGGCGTAGCTCTTGAGGTCGCTCTTGAGCGTTTGCGCGTCCTTGGATTTGATTTCGCGTAAGACGATCGCGTAGGCCGCCTTTTGGGCCGCGCTGAGGTAGTCGCCCTCCTGGACGAACCGTTTCGCCTGACTCGCGTATTGTTCTTCGGGATCCTGTAGGTACGTGACGAGCTTGACGCCGATCTCCTCTGAGATCTTGTCGGCGAGGCCGCCCGCGCCAGAAAGGATTTCGATGTCAGGGGGGAGTTCGACGAAGTCCGTCTCCTGTTTGAAATTTCCGAGCTGTACTCCCTGGCGTCCCTCGTCCTGGAATTCCTGCTTCGTCTGCATCGAATCGGTGAAGAGCACGCGGCCGGAACTCGCCTCGACGATTCGGTAGGAGACGGAGATGATGCCGACCTTGCGGACGTTGTTGACCTCGATCGTCACGTCTTCCGTGACATCGCGTCGGATCGTCAAGGGGGGTTCGGACGCGTCTTCTCGATCTCGCTCCTTCAGCTGAGACCATTGCGTATGAGCGGGGTTCGCGACGGTCTCCTGTCCCGTCACGACGCGTCTCGTCTCGCGGCCGACCTTGGAAGTGGTTTCGACTTTGGCGTCGAGGATCGTCCCTTGGACGATGAAGTCGGCCGTATCGAGGTCGCCGCAGGTTCCGCCGCGCTTGCACTCTGCGAGGATGCGCTCGAGCTGGTCGCGCTCGACGATGCGGACATCACTGGGGATCGTGCGGAAGATATGCTGGACGACCTTCGAAGAGACGGCGTCTCCGACCTTGGCGGCCGAAGCGGCAGCGTCTTCGAAGGGGTAGGCGGTCAATCCGCGGACGGCGCGTCGCGCGATCTCGTCTCGAGTCTTGCGCAGTTTCTGTCGTATCTGAGGGGTCGTGGGACCTAACTCAGTCATCACGTTCAGATAACCCCAGGCCGTGCCGTACTCACCAGCGCCGAAGGCTTTCTCGTATCGCATGTCGAGTTTTCTCAGGAAGGAGGGCATGCCGGGCGGTTGAGTCTTGTGGTCGAGAAGCAGCGTCGACAGCACGTTGGCATCCTGATACTGACGATAGGCGGCTGTGAGGTCGTCAGCGGCGGTCGACTCCTGACCCAACATGCCGAAGGCCTCGGCGATCGGGACCGCCTCTGCGGCAAGGCCGTCTTTGACTTCGGTGAAACAATCGGTTTCGGAGAATTCAGTGAGCATCTCCATGGTACGACCGACACGTCCGGTTTCGAGGGCGGTGTTGAAGCGCTTGACGATGACCTTTCCGTCGACCTGGCATTTGGCCTGGCGGGCCGCGGTGTCCGTCGGGTCGACCTCCTGCACGATGCCGAGCAGGCTCTGCGCTTTCTCATAGTCTTCGTTGAGGATCGCGTCTTCGGCTTCCTCCGAGACGCTGCGTAGGATCTTCTCGCGCTGCAGGGCGTATCGGGGTTGCTCCTCGGAGCCGTTTCCCGCGATCGTGGAGAGTTCTTCGAGGAGGTCGAGGCGGCCGACCACGTCGCTGAGGGGCATCGCCTCGAGGCGTGCCTCGCGTTCTTTGAGCGCGCGGCGGGTGGCTCGAAGCTCGGTTTCGAGCTCGCGCTTGATTTGGCCGTAGACCGCTGCGCTCCAGACCTGGATCGAGCCCAGTTCGCCGAGTTCAGGCTCGAGCGCGCCGAGCGGGAGCCATTCGTCGACTCGGTCGATCTGATTCAGGCGACTTCGGATCGTCGCAGCGGCTCGATTGGCGAGTTCGTCGCCCACGACCGATTGCTGTCCCTGCAGCTTCAGGGCGGCGTCTGATCCGGGCTTCTCGGCGGCCAGCTCGAGGCCAATCTGATCCCAGAGCGACTCGAGTTCGGCCTGGCTGGATGCTTGGGGATCCGCCGGAAGCTGGAGGCCTGGCTCGACCGTACTGGTGCAGCTGACCAGGACCAATAAGCCCAGGCTCAGCAAGAAAGGCCGCAGTCCGAGAATGCGGGTCGTCGAGTGGATGTTCTGCATTGGAGATTCGTTTGGCTCCGCCGGGCGAGAGGGGAAACTCTCGATCCGCTCTAGCTGGCTTCGTGCCCGGGAGGCTGAATTGGGCACCCCCAGAACTGCGGATCTGAGTTGTAGACGGCTCTCGTCCTGATCTCGGATCGGTCGTCTCGGCGGAGGGTTGAGCCGTTCCTCGGCTCTTCCATCCAGGATGGCCATCAGATCACCACCCGGGGGTGCGACCCGGCTGGTCTCGTGGAGGTGAGTTCGAAGAAGGGTGATTTCCTTCCTCGCTGGGAAAGAAGCGCTCAATGCGATGTGCTGAAAGGGGGGGAAAGGCCGCGTCGTGATCCGGCGTGGCCTCTTTTCATCCCTTCCGCGATCATCCGACCTGCATGCAGTGGGCCGGTTGCGCATGCGCTGCTTATGGAGGGGGACACAATTGAGCCGTTTCGTGATTCATGGAGGGCACCCGCTACGAGGTGAGATTCGCGCGAGTGGAAGCAAGAACGCCACATTGCCGATGATCGCGGCGGCGCTGCTGACCGACGAAGAAGTCGTGCTCGAGAACGTGCCGGAGATCCGCGATGTCGACGTCATGCTCGAGATCGCTTCGGAAATCGGGGCCGAAGTGTCGCGCGTCCAGGATCGAATCACGATCCGCGCGGCGAACCTGACGGACGATCCGCTGCCGGCCGAATTGTGCGAAAAGGTGCGCACCTCGATTCTCTTCGTCGCGCCCCTGCTCCATCGATTGGGTCGCGCGAAGTTGCATCCACCGGGTGGCGACGGGATCGGGCGGCGACGGCTCGATACACATTTCTATGGCCTGCGGCAGCTGGGGGCGAGCGTAGACGAGGCCGAATTCGAATTCCGAGCGGAGCCGCGTCTCGAGGGGGGCGCGATGATCTTCTTCGACGAAGCGAGCGTCACCGCGACCGAACACCTCTTGATGGCCGCCTCACTCGCGAAGGGGACGACGACGATCTTGAATGCCGCGAGCGAGCCTCATGTCATGGATCTCGCGAAGCTGCTCTGCGAGATGGGCGCCCACATCGAGGGGCTCTACACGAATACGCTGACGGTGACGGGGGTCGATCAGCTTCACGGCGCGAACCATCGCGTCGTGAGTGACCATATCGAGGTCGGGTCCTATCTGGCGCTCGCTGCGGCCACCGGTGGGGAGATCACGGTTCGCGAGACCGTGCGGGGTCATTACTGGATGATGAACCGGGTCTTCGAGCGTTTCGGTCTCGAACTCGACATCCAGAGCGACCGGATCGTTCTGCCGGGAGGGCAGACGCCTCGCATTCAGCCCGATGCGGGGGGAGCGGTCCCGCAGGTCGACGACGGCCCCTGGCCGCAATTCCCGACGGACATGATGAGTCCCTTCCTCGTGCTCGCGACCCAGAGCGACGGGACGATCCTCTTCTTCGAGAAGATGTTCGAGGGGCGCATGTACTTTGTGGATCCGCTCATCCAGATGGGTGCGAATGTAGTCATTTGTGATCCTCACCGCGTGATCGTCTCGGGCCGGTCGACGCTGCGCGGCCAGACGGTGCGCAGCCCGGACATCCGGGCGGGGATGGCGATGATCATCGCTGCCCTCTGTGCCACCGGGCGCCCGTGCATCGTTCAAAACGCCGAGATCGTCGATCGCGGCTACGAGCGGGTGGAGGAGAAGCTCCGGTCGCTTGGGGCGGACATCGTGCGGGAGTCAGACTGACGCCGGCGCGTTGGGCCCCTCACTCGTCCGGGCGTCTCGCGGGAGCGGACTCGCGGATCCTTCAGAGCGCCGAGGGGTTCGCTCTCGGAAGGGGAAGGACGAGCCGGTTGCTCGGGTGGGGGCTGCTGGTCTCGCGTTCGATGTAGCCCCCCATCTCCTTTGCCGAGGCCACCGCGGTTTCTCGCGTCAACTCGGCCTCAGCGCTTGGTGCGAGCGTTGCCGAGAGAGTGAGCGCCGAGACGCGGAACGAAACTTGGGTGGGCTGGTCCGCGCTCGCGTCCTCTTGGGCGACTTCGATGAGTACGGAGGGGGGACACAGGGGGTCGCCTTGGCGAATTGTCCAGTCGACCAGGCTCTTCAGTCCGGTCGTCAACAAGGCGGGGTCGGCCCATACGTTTTTGGGCGCAGAGTCGAGGCGGAGAGTGATGACGAAGCCCGTATCTTGCTCATGCGGTTCGCCGAAAGCGTCTCGGATGCTCGTCAGCAGCTTGCGCGTATCGACCCATTGTTCGTCTTTGTCTTCGCCAAATGCCGCCGGTGGGGCCTGCAGCATCGCTCGCTCGATGAGCCGCTCCATTTCAGGCGACTCGTCGACGATCCAGTCTGTGGCGTCGGGCGCGTCCATCTCGAGGACGTCAGGGCGTTGGTCCGGAGGGATCGATCCTTCCGGCAAGCTACGTAGAATGCAGACGACCCGTTTGGTCCCGTTTTGTGTTTCGTAGGTTCGAGCCGTCAACTCGGCGATGGCATGAGAAGCGCCGGCCGCACAGAGCTTGATGCATTCCCGGGTAGTGCGGCTTCCCGGCAGGCTCACGAGGCATCGGAAAATCTCATCGATACGGTTGTGCCAGCCCTTATGCACCCAGAGTCGATAGTGACTGCCCGTGACCTGCTCTGGTGAGTAACCAATCAGATCGCGGATCGACGCGCTCACGTAAAGGATGCGACCTGTTTCGTCGAGTTCGCACAAAACGTCGACGGCTGTGTCTGCGATCGTGCGGTAGCGCCGCTCGCTCTGGGCGAGGGCTTCGTTCGCGCGTTGAAGCTCGGCGATTCTGGCCTGGAGTTCGTGCTTTTGTGACTGGAGGCTGCGCAACGCGGAACCGGCCGAAATGAAGGATTGAAGGAACCGCTTGATCTTCGAAAAAAATGCGAGTGAAGGCGGTAACACGATCTGATATTCCGCTTCTCTTTCACCGATGGATGCGCGGACGACCGCTTCTCGTAGCCCCAACAGGCACGGGACCGAGCGAGCACATCCCGTCGCGACATGAAGAATTTCGGGACACGGAGGCAGGCCCTCACGGAAGGCGATCCTGAGTTCCAGGTGGGTCTCGTCGATACGGTTGAGCTTGGTGTCGATTCCGGGGAGCGCGCGACCCAGGCCGGAGCTGCTGGCGGCTCTGAGAAGCGAAGCGGGTGAGATCGCGAACCTCGAGAGTCTTCTCGCGGAGAATTGCTCCGCCAGAACCTGGCCACATTGTTCCAGCCCGCGTCTGCCTCCGACACGTCGCGAAAGGCGTTGCATGAACTGGACGAAATGATCCCATTCGACGGGATCGACCACGCGGCCCTGCTCGTCGATGACGATGGGGAGGTCGCCGACTAACTGGTCGACTGAGATGTGTTGTTGCTGGATCGCGACGAAGAGCGCGGCCAGAAAGCGTCGGGAAACCTGAGGAATCGCTTCAGATTCGTCGAATGGATCTTCAGAGTGATCTGCGGGCATGATGCGACTCGTCTCTGACGGAATTTCTCGAAAGAGAATGGCACATTCTCCTTCGAGTTCCTCTCGCCAATTACGACCGGCCCACGGCTGATTTGGAGAAGCTGGCCGAGGCTCGTAAAGACAGGTCGGAAGT